>Ga0310836_100041_pt1 | contig 203465 bp, 218 predicted proteins | sample SM_ome_4_FD_201310 | JGI IMG/M metagenome (GOLD analysis project Ga0310836, IMG submission 201310) | Sorghum-adapted microbial communities enriched on stacked mutant (SM) sorghum from Joint BioEnergy Institute, Emeryville, California... ... | reverse complement strand
CAGTGACAACGCAACATCCTGATCCAGGCCTCATCATCCACACAGATCTAGGAACACAGTATACGAGTGAAGCTTTTGAAAGAGCAGTTAAATCCTACGGGATGAAGCAATCATTTAGCCGTAAAGGATGTCCATATGATAACGCTTGTATTGAATCCTTCCATGCGATTTTAAAGAAAGAAGAAGTCCATCAGGTTAAGTATCTTGACTATGATTCTGCTAAACGAGCTCTCTTTCAATATATTGAGGGCTGGTACAATCGTAAACGTATTCACAGCCAATTAGGTTACAGAACTCCACAAGAAGTAGAAGATCGAGCACGTCAGTCAGCATAACGAGTTAACTTTTTTCTGTCCATTATATTGACTCAGGTCCACTTGCTTTATTATTTTTCTTCTTCAGCTAATAGATAACTAATGGTAGGAGAAGAGAAAATTAATAGTGATCTCCCGAAGCGCTACATGATGACAACATCACAGACGTTTAACATAGGTTTAATAATTGGTTGACAGTTCATCCTGAATCTCCCCAATCCTTAAGGAATCTCTTTTTTATAGACTCTCTTGCTCTCTGGAGCTTATATTTCACTGTTTGTTCGTTGGTTCCTAAATAATTTGCTATTTCCTTATAACTCAATTTCTGCTGCCATCTCAATTCAATAAGAACGCGGTACTCAGGCTTGAGTTCTTGGAGGTATTTGGTGATAGCTTCAGCCATTATCTTCGCTTCGACCTCATTTTGTAGGGTCTCAGAAGAAGTCGCAAATTCAGGATCCTCATATAGAAAAACACTTTCAGCATCAACATTGTTGCGATTTTTTTGATGTTTCTTTAAATAATTATAAGTCGTATTTTTAACTACAACTCGAATCCAAGCTTTTAGCTGATTCTCATTGTCCAGGGCCGGCACATTCTTTATCACCTTTAGAAAGGATTCTTGAATAATATCCTCTGTGGCCCCATGTTCTTTCACCATATACATAATTGGCCCGTAGGCAAACTTATAAAAATCTAAATATACGTCTTTTTGGGCTTCAACAGTTAGTGAGTTATAATCACTGCCTAGCAGGAGACTAATTTTACTTTGCATAGGTCCGTGTATCCCCCCAAATAAAATAATGTACATTAATCGAAACGAATGTACGTTTGTTCTACTTCCTATTATTAGGACTGACACACTTATAGTAAGTAATTGGTATCAAAGGACCCAAAAAAAATTATAAACCACCTGTATATTCAGATAATTTCGTTGCTACAGAGTTAGCTCTATCCATGTTAAAGAAACTGAAAAACCATTATCGGAAAACTTATGGTTATGAGTAGCAAGGATCTTTGGTACTTTGGTATAAAGCCAAAGACTTTTATCTTGAACTAGAAAAGATAGGTTATAACTAGGTAACAAATATTACAACTTTATACCGAAAGGAACCAACGTGGAAAATAACGTTTTATAGCAATCTATCCAGAAGTATAGTTCAAAGAGGTTAAGTAATTTTTCTTTTATTGGAGAAAGAAAAAAACGTTATGTATGGAATTTAAAGTATTTATATCCCAAGGATAAGATTCGTAAAGGACATGAGTATCCCAAACAATCTGTTTTATATCCTCCTAAAGGCTGTTGTAAGGGCTAACTTTGCAGAAGATATAGAAAAGGGTGAACCCAAAGAAGCTTTTGCATTGTAAGTAATAAATTAGATGTGGGAGCTACTGAAGTTGTTCAGGTGATAATCAAGGGTTTCAGGGATTTTGAGCATTTAAAATAAATATTGGAAACGATGGCATGGTCTAATAACCAGCTAAACTAGGATAATTACCATTAGAGTAGATAAATCATACAATTATGCCATTTTAACCTAATTATATCATTTTTGACCAGTTAATTCTATTTTCTTCAAATTATTCTTTAGTCGGCTTTCATAATTCACTTTGTGGAAATTTCAGTAACTTCTATATATGATACGTTCTGATTTTTGGATAGCTTACTAGGAATGACCATGCTTTTAAAGATGATCCTTGTCATCTCAGTATCATTAAGGTTATAAAAATTTTTGCTTAAGTGCTACCTTACCATGCTTCAATATGTTTATCCTTATGAGAACGAAATTTTCCAAATAATAGAGTTTATGGGGACGAGCTAGGTGAAGAACGTGTATTGGTGAACTGATTGTAACAAGGAAGCCTTCAGGTTACCTTGCTTACAATAAAAAGAGCCGCTCCAAGACAGCTTGGTAGGCGACACTTGGATAACGGCTCTGGCGCGATCCTCTCTTTGCTGTGCATCGAAAGGACTCTCTCAATATACCAGAATACTTTTTTGATGTACAGACCTCGAATGAAAGGATTAATCTGCCAAAGGGAGTAGGTGAATAACTTCTCTCATTAATCACTATGAGCAATGCGACGTTTGTAGCACCTTAATCACGACATCAATTAATAATAAGTAATGGGAAGGAGAAATAAGCATGGTTATTCAGTTAAAAAAAACGTTGATGATTTTACTGTTAATTGTATTGGTAATGTTTATTACTCTAGAACAGAAAACTCATTTTGTAAAAGCAGCTCCAACCGCGCCAGCTTATTCAACGTCTTATTACATGGGTACAGTTGATACTACAACACATTATGAACTTGGTTATGCTATCGGCCGAGATCATCTGAATAGAAGCGGGACACAAAATGAGGTAATTATTTTGGATTACGGCGGCCAAAATTCCGCTGGAACTGGTGCCACACTTCGGGGCCGACCCGATGCTACCTATGCAGAAATTAGAGATGCTGTCATTCAAGTTGCAAGAGGGTATTGGCTGGGTACCGGTAGCGACACTGCATCGAGATTGCATATAATAGTTGGTACAAATACTTCTGCTTATCAAGTAAACACGTCGGGTGGGGAAGCGTGGGCGGAAATGATCAATGACATTGGGGACAACCTTGGTTCCTACGCTTCTCAGGTGTATATAGCTGGCGGTAATGATATGGAAGTTGACTTTGCAACTGCAGCTAGCACTAAAGAATGGGCCGATGGATATGACAGTGTAGCTGATTATTCCTATTATAATTATGGTGATGCTGCGGGTTGCACTACAAGCACAACTTATGATGGGGAAACCGACCTTAACTGCTCTGGAGCAAAATATACATGGAAAATGAGCGACATATTTTATGTATCATGGAAAGTACCTTCATCCCAAGTTTTGCCTCAGATCTATAATCAGTCGATGTCTAAACAATGGAAAAACCTTAAAAAGTATGGTGTTGTCAGTGAAAGCAGACGTATGTATATCTCCGGTACTCTAACTCAATCTGGCGCATGTGAATCAGACCCAAGTGACCCAACTTGTACTAACACATTTTCACCATCTAGTGCATGGACAGACTTGTATGACAGACTTAATGCAGATACTGACACCAGCCAATCGACGTTGAATTATTCAACCGATATAAGATGGCATGAATAAAAAATGAAAGGGTGATCTTAGATGAAGTCTGTAAGATCTAAAGTTACGGTTGGCATTACGGCATCTGTTCTGCTTCTAGGAGGGATCGGCATTGCATCTTATCAATTGATAGATGCAAATGCGGCTAATTCGCCTTTCGATTACTTGCCTCCAGAGAAGAGAGTATATGCGGAGAGACAAGAACGTATTGCAAACGAAGCGCGTGCGAAAGGCTATAAGAAGGAAGAAGAGAAGCTCGGTCCTTCGAAGATTCAGACAGATCCTCCTATTAAAACGGAGATCCTTGACTTTGTTGATGACCCACTGAGAAATAAAGTAATTGAATTTACGAACGGTTGGGTCACTGCTACGGGGAATGGAAAGTCTGTCGCTGTGTATGCTGGTGCCCTTGTAGAAGATCCAGAACAAGGAGTAATTCTTATTCGCCATCACGACGAAAAAGGGTTTATGGTGGGTAGTAACATTATTAAAACCCCTGAAAAAGTTGGCAAGATCACTATAAAGGATTATAATGGCATGACACTCACACTCGTTACGGATGATGGGAAGGAACTTGAATTTAACGTGGAAGAGGAAAAATTCAATTGATCGAAGAATAGGGGGACGATGTTCCCCCTCTTTACGTAGGTGATGGATTTATGATGAAGAGGTTACATATTTACACTAACAAAACTTTAAGGATGTGAATATCAACATCTGTCTGGGGGTAAACCATATATTGAAGCGAATAATGAAATTTATCATTTTAGGAATACATGGGAGGAATGACTGTGAAAGCACTTGTATACCGCGGACAGGGAAGAATTGAGTGGACGGAAAAGGAGAAGCCATCGATTCAGGAACCGACGGATGCGATTGTAAGGATCACCAAAACGACGATTTGCGGTACGGATCTGCATATCCTGGGCGGTGATGTACCAGCGGTAACCGATGGCCGAATTCTCGGACACGAAGGGGTCGGAATTATAGAAGAAGTCGGTTCGACGGTAAGCAATTTCAAGCCAGGCGACAAGGTACTGATCTCTTGCGTGACTTCCTGCGGAAGATGCGATTATTGCAAAAAAGCCATGTATGCTCACTGTGAAAACGGCGGTTGGATTTTAGGTCACCTGATTAACGGTACCCAGGCGGAATACGTCCGTATCCCTTATGCCGATACAAGCTTATACCATGTTCCTCCTGGAACCGATGAAGAAGCACTTGTTATGTTAAGCGACATTTTTCCGACGAGTTTGGAAATCGGGGTGATCAACGGCGAAGTTCATCCAGGGGATGTTGTTGCCATCGTCGGAGCCGGACCGGTGGGAATGGCATCGCTCTTGACAGCGCAACTTTATTCGCCGGCGGAGATCATAATGGTCGACCTGGACGAGAATCGCTTGGAATTTTCCAAAAAGCTAGGAGCTACCAAGACCGTGAACAGCTCTCAGGGCAATGCGGTTGAGCAATTGCTGGAAATGACGGATGGAAAGGGAGTCGATGTAGCGATTGAGGCAGTCGGATTCCCGGTGACCTTCGACATCTGCCAGCAAGTCCTGAAGCCGGGCGGACGGCTGGCCAATGTTGGAGTGCACGGAAAACCGGTCAGTCTGCATTTGGAAAAACTATGGCTTCGCAATGTCAAGATTACGACCGGGCTGGTTAGCACGAGCACAACACCGATGCTCATAAAGACCGTGGAATCCGGAAGAATCAAACCTGAACAGCTCGTTACTCATCGTTTTCCACTGAACGAGATCATGCACGCGTACGATGTATTCCGCAACGCAGCCAAAGAAAAAGCGATGAAAGTGATTTTATACAACGATTAATCATCAATCCTTTCTAATGCTAATGGCATTTGCTATTTTGTCCCATCTTTAAGTTTACATAATATATATTATCGGACGTTATAAGTAAGTTAGCAAGAACCACACTATTTTATTCCTGATCTCCATTTTTCTGGAGATCAGGATGAATTTGAAGAATTAACTCTTTTTGGTCACCGTTATCGCTGCCTTTTAGCCAATATTCAGTGAAGTTTCCATTATAGTGTTCATTAAATCGATCTTCTTTGACAATTTTATCGTACTTTTTCGTTATTTGATCTGTAGTAACTTGAATGCCTTCACCATCATAAACTAAATCTTTGACAATAATCCTTCCTTCTTTAGTGGAGGTTACTACTCTTACTTTACTTTCTATTTGTTGATTAACATTCTCCATAAACATTTCTAATTTTTTAAAATTATTGTATAGCCATAGACCACGTATATTTATCCGGTAGGCCAATTAATTCCCAATTGGTAAGTGTGGTATCATCATTTACATTAACTCCGGAAGTATTTAATCTTGAATTAGCGCACCCACATATGATTATTAATATCAAAGTAATGCTTAAAATGCTCTTCAAGGGAGTAAGAATGTTAATCGGCAATCATAATGTAGTTTCCGGAGCGTTAAGGTTTCTAGTGGCTGAGCTTATTACTATCCGGCAGAAAATCAGTTGGAATTTTATAAATGGATCGTATGACGATCTCAGCTAATATGATATTTAAGAGTATCGTTCCGTAGACACCGATGGTATATGCAGTATCGTAATTTATGTTGAACAAATGATAGAAAACAAATGTAAAGGCATGAATGAACATATTTGTGAAACAGAATACATAGCTTCGTACCATCCATTTCCGATGCTTATTGACTTGTTTTCTTTTGATTTTCATTAATGCTATGATTGTCATCCATGGCCAAATAATATTTATCAAATTAAAAGCAATGCTATTGATTCTTCCCCCTGTCGAATAAGGAGCCATATAACCGGATGTTATGCAAACAATAATTACGGAAACGAGATATAAATACCCATTTAATCTGTGAAACCGCCGGTACTTTTTCAAAATCGTCGTTGAAAAGTTAATGGCCCCCGCCAACATGGCAATACAAGCGAAAATAACATGAATATACATCACATTTAACCAAACCGGAATATTGATAGGATGATTAAGATTCGTTTTATGACTTAAAAAGTCAGTCGCTTGTGGGTCATGAATGAGATTGGCATAGGTGACGTAAATCATATAAAAGATTGAAACAAAAACCATGATAAGATATAGGTGCTTGCTTTTTATCATCTTTTTTGACAACCTCATTTTAAAATTTAATTTTTTGGCATTAACAGACCTATCACAAATGATCCGAATGACCAATACCAAAATAGTCCCTAACTCTTAAAGAGTTAGGGATAATAAAGTCGTTAATATTTGCTCCATAACGAACGATATGAATTATTTCAACGAACGATATGAATTATTTCTGACTCGTCAAATAATGAAGTGTAAAAATTTATTGCTTCTTCAGCTTTACCATCAAACATTATATTTCTCAATCATTCAAAATAGCGTTCACTTTCGTCATAACTGCTTGCTTTAACCCTTTCAGTTTTTGCTCGCTTTCGATTACAGATTTTCCATTTACCCCAAAATAAAATTTGATTTTCGGTTCTGTTCCGGATGGTCGTAAACAAAACCAGCTTCCATCTTCAAGGATATATTTTAAAACATTTGATTTAGGAAGTTCGATGATGCTCTTTTCTGCATTTGATTTGTCGATTCTCTCCCTTGCAAGATAATCTTCAATGATGATTATTTTCTGTCCTGATATCTCTTCGGGAGAAACCAATCGAAAATCTTCCATAATTTTATCAATTTGCTCGGCGCCATTCTTTCCTTTTAAGGTAATGGAGACTAAATTTTCTTTATAGTAACCGTATTGTGCAAAGATCTCATGAAGAATCGCATATAAAGACTTGCCCATCGCTTTATAATATGCCGCAGCCTCGCAAGCTACGAGAGCGGCTTGAACGGCATCCTTATCACGGACAAACTCACCAATTAAATATCCGTAACTTTCTTCATATCCAAATAGAAAAGAAAACTCACCTGTCTTTTTGTATTCATTTATTTTTTCCCCGATAAATTTGAATCCAGTTAGCGTATCAACCGTTTTTACCCCAAAGCTCTTGGCAATCTCACGGCCAAGTTCAGAAGTTACGATCGTTTTCAAGACAACTCCATTGGCGGGCAGCTTTCCAGCTTCTTTTTTCTGGGTAAGGATATAATAAAGCAGCAGAGCACCGGTTTGATTTCCTGTTAAAACCGTATATTCGCCGTCATCTTTCTTTACCGCCACCCCAATGCGGTCAGCATCCGGATCGGTCGCTAACAGAATATCCGCATCGATTGCCTTTCCGTATTGAATAGCGAGTTCAAACGCTTCATGTTCCTCAGGATTGGGTGATTTTACCGTTGAGAACTGAGGGTCGGGAAGCGCCTGCTCCTTCACGATGGTTACATTTTTAAACCCAAATGCAGAGAGGCCATTTTTGACAGGGTGATAAGCAGTGCCATGCAGAGGCGAAAAGACAATCTTTATATTGCCGGACATTTTCTCAATAACACCCTCGTTTATTCTAAGCGAAAGCAGGTGTTCAATATAAGCATTGTCTATCTCTTTGCCAACAATATCTATAAGCCCTTGTTCTTTTAATTCCTCTTCATTATTTACAAATATATCCAATTCATTTCCGGATGATTGAACAAATTGGATGAGTTGGTCTGCGGTTGCTGGCGGGATTTGTCCGCCATCCTCCCCGTATACTTTAAATCCGTTATATTCCGGGGGATTGTGGCTTGCGGTGATCACGATCCCACCGCTTGCATTTAGAAACCTTACCGCAAAAGAAAGAAGTGGAGTAGGACGCAATGCATCAAATATGTAGGCTTTTATTCCGTTTGTTGCAAGGGTCTTAGCTGCCTCCATGGCAAACTCAGGAGATTTGTGACGGGAATCAAATGCGATCACTACGCCCCTCTCTTTAGCCTGCTCTCCGCTGTTGATGATATAGCGGGCAAGCCCTAAAGCTGCTTTTCGTATTGTGTAAATGTTAAGCCGGTTGGTCCCGGGACCAATTTCTCCTCTCATTCCGCCTGTGCCAAATTCCAATTCTTTATAAAAACAATCTTCCAGTAAAGATGGATTTCCTTCCATATCCTTTAACTGCTGTTTTAATTCGGGATCAAGAGATTCGCAGCTTAACCATCTTTGATAGTTTTCCTTCCAGCTTTGCATGACTAAAAAACCCCTTAAGAAATTTATAGAACCTGAACTCATCGTACCATATCATGCATAAACCGGAAAGCTCAGCTTCCCGGTTTATCATCCTGTTATTCATGGCGCGTATGCTGCAATGTCTGCAGAAAAATTTGCTCAATATGGGAATCATCAAGCGAATAAAAAACGGTTTTGCCTTCTTTCCGGCGTTTCACAATTCGCATGGTGCGAAGGTATCTCAGTTGGTGTGAAACGGCAGATTGGCCCATTTCAAGTAATACAGCGAGATCATGCACACACAACTCTTTTTGCAGTAGCGCTCCAATCAATCTCACGCGAGTCGGATCGCTGAATGCTTTAAACCAATCTGCAAGCTGCACAGCCGATGTATCGTCAATCATATTTTTTTTAATCTCTTCCAATTCTTCTTTTGAGCTGAAGCATACTCCCTCGGATTCTTCCGTTTTTACCGTTCTGTTCAAAGAACCTCACCTTCCCGGTTTTCCTGTCACCGTTATTATAACATAGTTAACCAGAATGATTACTATCTTTGTCTAACCTATGAAAGTTCTTTCACTCGCAGAACTCGCATTGCGTTTAATACAGCGATCAGCGTAACGCCTACATCCGAAAAAACGGCTTCCCACATCGTAGCTATGCCAAATGCGCCAAGCAAGAGAAAGATCGCCTTAATGCCTAGGGCGAAAATAATATTCTGCCAAACAATTCTGCGCGTTCTTTTGGCAATACGAATCGCTGCAGGCAGTTTGGAAGGCTCATCGGTCATGATCACAATATCGGCTGCTTCAATAGCCGCATCTGATCCTAACCCGCCCATGGCAACGCCGACATCTGCCCTTGCCAGAACCGGAGTATCATTAATGCCGTCACCCACAAAGACAATCTTCTCTTTGGGAGACTTTTGTTTCTCCAGTTTCTCGATTTCATCTACCTTCTGCTGCGGGAGAAGCTCCGCATGCACCTCATCCAGACCTAATTTTCGAGCTACTGCTTCGCCGGAAGACCAGGAGTCCCCGGTTAACATCACCGTCTTTTTGATGCCAAGATCTTTAAGGGCATCAATGGCTCGTTTGGAATCCTCTTTCACCTCATCGGAAATCACCAAGTATCCGACATATTCCTTATCTATAGCCATATGCACGATTGTGCCCGTCTCATCGGGTTGCTTAAATGGAATATTCTCTTTCTTCATCAATTTGGCGTTACCAACCAGAAGCTCTTTGCCGTCCACAGAGACCTGAATTCCGTGGCCCGAGATTTCGTTATACCCTTCAATCTTCCCTTTTGTGACTGCCTTTCCGTAAGCGGCCCTAATCGATTCGGCGATCGGATGGTTGGAGTGTACCTCAGCCATGGCGGCATACTCCAGCAATCGCTCTTTTGTGATTGATCCAGCCGGTTGGACAGATGTTACTTTAAATGTGCCTTTGGTCAGGGTTCCGGTTTTATCAAATACCACATATCTTACGTCGTTTAAAGCTTCAAGGTAGTTGCCGCCTTTAACTAAAATCCCCGACCTGGAAGATGCGCCGATTCCACCGAAGAATCCAAGCGGAATCGAGACCACCAATGCACATGGACAAGAGATAACCAGAAAGACCAAAGCGCGATAGATCCACTCAGAAAAGGTTGCACCGCTGATCACAAGCGGTGGAACCAAAGCCAGCAACAGTGCCACCACCACCACAAACGGCGTATAATAACGGGCAAATTTTGAAATGAAGTTTTCGGTTGGAGCCTTTTTGCTGCTCGCATTTTGTACCAGGTCCAATATTTTTGAGACGGTCGATTCTCCGAAGCTTTTCGTTACCTCAACAGTGAGCAGGCCATTTTTGTTAATTAACCCGCTTAACACTTCGCTTCCCGGTTCAATTCCCCGAGGGACAGATTCGCCTGTCAAAGCAGATGTGTCAACCATTGATTTTCCTTCAACCACTTTGCCGTCCAATGGCACCTTCTCGCCCGGTTTTACAATAATGGTCTCCCCGATCGATACTTCTTCCGGAGAGACGCGTCGGGTTTCATTACCGATCACTACATTTGCATAATCCGGCCGAATATCCATAAGTGAACGGATCGATTGACGTGAACGATTGACTGCGATTTTTTGGAACAATTCCCCAATCTGATAAAATAACATGACAGCTACACCTTCGGGATATTCCTGAATCGCAAAAGCGCCGATGGTGGCGACAGACATTAAAAAATTTTCATCAAACACCCGGCCTCGTAAGATGTTTCGCATCGCTTTAAGAAGAATGTCTCCCCCTATAATGACATAAGCGAGAAGATAGATCATCAATTTTTGCCATGCGATCATCGGCGCAAACAGGGAAATCCCGGTTAAAATCGCGCTGATTCCTATGCGAATCAGCATGATTCGTGTAGTATTGTTTTCGCGATTACGGGAATGCTCCCTATGACCGTCTGTTTTTCTACTCTGTATGTGATGCTCATTCGCCTGGTCATGGATCTTGATATTGGGTTCCAGTTGCTTGATCTTACTTTTGGCCTCCGAGATTACAGAATCAATCAAACCCTTTTCCGATTCTATGCTCAGCGTTTTTGTTACAAAATTAACGGAGCAAGATGAAATACCATCTATTTTTTTAATCCCGTTCTCAATCTTCATAGCGCAATTGCTGCAGTCTAACCCTTCCAATAATAATTCTCTTTTCATTATTTCAGTTTTAGCACTCATTTAGCCCTCTCCCATGATCACCAGAAATTCATATGAACATTTATTCATATATTAGTTTCAATTTCATTATATGGCGATTGAATGGAGAGTGTCAATCATTTATTCTCCATTTTCAAACAAATTGAGATCATGTCACTGTCAATTCTCTTCCCTTGCCCATGCAAGGGTACTATGTTGAAATCAACTTTAATCCGATCGTTGCTGCAATAATCATAAAAATAAATACGATGCGACGCCAGTCTTTTGATTCTCCATAGATGAACATGCCCAGGAGTGCCCCTCCTGAAGCGCCAATCCCTGTCCAGACTGCATAGGCTGTACCCATAGGCAGTTGCTTCATAGCGAGCGAGAGAAAAAGAAAGCTTGCTCCAAATCCGGCTAGTAATAATAGAAACGATGACCAGCTTTTATCCTTATTAAATTGATGAATTAATGAAACGCTTACCATTTCACATAATCCTGCCAGTATGAGATAGATCCAAGCCATTATGATTCCACTCCTCCCTCTTCCCCCTCTTTCTCATTGGTGACCAATTTCAGTCCGATCACGCCGATCAGGAGAAACAGAATGAGCAATATCTTTATCATCTTGACAGGCTCTCCAAAAATCAGACTTTCAGAGAGAACCGTTCCAGCCGTTCCCAACCCCACGAAAACGGCATAAACGGTGCCGACAGGCAAATTCCGGCTGGCCGCAATCATGAAATAGAAACTAAAAAAGATGGCTATAGCTGTGCCAAACCAAGACCAGAGGCTATTGGCATGTTTAAGACCGATCACCCATAAAACTTCAAATAATGCAGCAATGAACACTTTCCCCCAGTTCAGGTTCATCATAAATCATGCCCCCTTCTTTTCCTTTTTCGATATTCTTTGCGTAAAAATAGATAAGCCCGAAAGATATTTTTTAATATCTCCCGGGCTTTTATCCCTCCGTGACACAGCATTGCTGCGAGTTTTCTCTTGGACCAGACCGATGGACCATCGCGGAACCCTAGAAAACATTAGATATGAACATGAAATGGATTATAGAATATCTGGCACGATTTTTCAATATCCAAACTATACATTTGAAATTTTTCATATTTTCAATACAAGAAATCTTGATTATGCAGTATAATAAAGATGATTAGTTTCACGAAATATTTTGATTTCGAATGAGAGAGGAGATTCTATGATGAAAAAAAGATTACACCGTTCGGAAGTTCCTGTAGAACTAACGTGGAATTTATCCGATCTGTTTGAAACGGATGAGGCCTGGGAAAAAGAATTGGAGGCTGTCCAGCAGGATCTTGGCACAGTGACGCAGTACAAAGGTAGATTGGGAGAAGGAGCAAAGGTATTGCTCGATTGTCTCAATGCGCAAGAAAACTTGATGATTCGGGTTATGCGCGTATTTACATATACCAATCTGCGTTTCTCGGAGGATGGAACCAATCCGGTGAATCAGGCCAATTCGTCGCGTGTTGCCGCTATGGTCTCAAAGGTAAAAGCGGCTCTCGCCTTTGTGGAGTCAGAGATTCTGCAATTGCCCGACGGTACAGTAGAAGCCTTTATGGGAGAAGAGGAAGAGTTAAAAACATACCGAAAAACGCTTACGGATCTTTTGCAGAAGAAACCATATACGCTCTCTTCCGAGACGGAAGAAGTGCTGGCTTCATTGGGTGAGGTATTCGAGGCTCCTTATATGATTTATCAGAGAAGCAAACTTTCGGATATGCAGTTCTCCCCTATCACCGATGCTCAAGGGAATGAGCTTCCTGTCTCCTTTGCGCTTTATGAGGATCATTATGAGCTCTCCCCTGATACGGAGACGCGCAGGAAAGCATATCAATCCTTTGTCAATACTCTAAAGCAATATAAAAATACGTTTGCTGCTGCCTATTCAACAGAGGTCAAAAAACAGGTTACTTTGGCGCGTTTGCGGAAATATGAATCAGTGACGCATATGCTTCTCCATCCGCAACAAGTTACATTGGAGATGTATCATAACCTGCTCGATATTATTCAAACTGAGCTGGCGCCCCATATGCGCCGTTTGGCCAAATTGAAAAAACGGGTATTGGGCTTGGACCGGATGCTCTTCTGTGATCTCAAAGCGCCTCTTGATCCTGAATTTAACCCCAGAACCACTTATAAAGAGGCTTCTGAGGTAATTCTTGAAGCATTAAGCGTAATGGGTCCCGAATATAGACAGATCATGAAGAGGGCTTTAACCGAACGCTGGGTCGATCTGGCAGATAATGTGGGGAAATCGACGGGCGCATTCTGTGCGAGTCCATATGGGGTACACCCCTATATCCTCATTACTTGGACGGATACGATGAGAGGCGCGTTTGTGCTTGCGCATGAACTTGGGCATGCCGGCCATTTCTACCTTGCCGGGCATAACCAGAGAATGACCAATACTCGTCCCTCTACTTATTTTATCGAAGCGCCGTCAACGATGAACGAACTCTTGCTGGGCAACCATATTCTGTCGAAGACGACGGATCAACGGATGAGAAACTGGGTCATTCAACAATTCTTAGGCACCTACTATCATAATTATGTCACCCATTTACTTGAAGCCGAACTGCAACGAAGAGTCTACACGCTGGCTGAAAACGGAAAACCGATCACGGCAACGGTGTTATGTGAACAGAAAGCGGAGCTTCTTACCAACTTCTGGGGCGACGCAGTAGAGATTGATGAGGGTGCCAGCTTGACTTGGATGCGTCAGCCCCACTATTACATGGGACTCTATCCATACACCTATTCTGCCGGACTTACCGCTTCAACGGCTGTAGCGCAGTTGATACAGGAGGAAGGACAACCTGCGATCAACCGCTGGCTAGAGGTGCTAAAAGCAGGCGGAACGATGACTCCGCTGGAACTGATGAAATATGCAGGCGTTGACATGTCCAAACCTGAGCCCATCCGGAAGGCAGTTGCTTATGTAGGTTCATTAATTGATGAACTTGAAAAGAGTTTTGCATAACAAAAAAATATCATCCCGGTCCACTTTTGCAGTGGATCGGGATGATTTTTCGCTACATCAATTAACTGAATGAGCGATTGGCGGGCCAAGATCCTTGAAGCTTACGAATCTGAATTATCTGGCCAATATGATACGCATCATGCAGGATAATGCTGGTGAGCGTCAAACCAATCGGTTCATTGCGCATCAATATATCAAAGTCTTCATCTTGTCTGCCCTTCAAATATTCATAAAAACCGCGATGTACCTCTTCCGCCCGTTTAACTGTGGCCAGCCAAGCCTCCTCATCGTTAGCATCGCCTGTCTGCACAAATGTAGCATCGTTATCCTCTGCCGTGTATGGCATATCTTCGCCACGCAATCTGGCCAATATTCTTTCTTTGTAATAAAGCAAATGATTCAGGGTTTCCCAGATTGTATTTGCAGCCACACCGCTTGGCCGCCAACTCGCCTGCTCTGCGGTCACACCTGCCAGCGCATCTTTTAACGGGGGAAACCAGCCTTCTCGCTCATATGTAATTTCCAATTCATGCAAAAGCAGCTCGATGCGGTTCATTCACGCATACCTCCTGATTTGTAACTATTATTTTAACTTTTATTAGTTACATTAACCATATAACAGAAAGGGTGATCCGTCAAGCCTTTATCACGAAAAAAACCTGCATCACCTTTTGCAAGAAAAGTGATTCAGGTTTTACGAGCATGAATGAAGTTAGTTTCTGACAAAAATATTTTTTAACATCGGCGGAGTCACCAGAGTTGTCAGGATGACCACGATCACAATCGATGTAAAATACTCCTTTGCGAGCAGGTTTGCTTCAAGCCCGATGGTGGCAATGATCAAAGCAACCTCACCACGTGAAACCATGCCAGCGCCAATCGCAGATGAAGAACGCAGGTCAAATCCGGTCAATCTTGCTCCTAATCCAGAGCCAATCAGCTTTGTCACAATGGCGACTACAGTAAGGATAAGGATAAACCATAGATTATCCAAAATTCCTTCGAATGAGACCGACATACCCACACTCACAAAGAAAACAGGAACAAAAATTCCGTAAGCAATCGGTTCTAACTTATGTTCCACCTCTGCCTTATATTTTGTCTGTGAAATGGCTATCCCTGCGGCAAAAGCGCCAATGATTCCGGCGATGCCCAGAAGCTCTCCATAAAATGCGAACGAAAAGCATAGAATTAATCCCGCACTAATCACAGATTCTGATACTTTAAGCGGGGATAGAAATCTCATGAGTAGCGGCACAATCTTCCAGCCAATCAGGATAATGGTAAGGAAGAAGATCAGCTTCTTGCCGATCACCAAACCTAAATTTATGTCACCGGCGCCTATAAAGCTCATGACAAATGCAAGAAGGATCACAACCAATACATCATCTACCACTGCTGCGCCAAGTATGGTTGTGCTTTCTCTCGTATTTAGTTTGCCTAAATCGCGCAGGGTTTGAACCGATATACTGACCGATGTGGCACAGAGCAAAAGACCCAAAAATACTGAATGAGAATCAGCAAGTCCGAGGAGTTTACCCACCAGATATCCGCCGACAAAAGGAGCGATTATTCCTCCTACAGCGACTGCTACAGAAGACTTCAGATTTTTTCTTAACTCTGCCAAGTCGGTCTCCAGTCCTGCAATAAACATCAGCAAAAGTACGCCGATCTCACTTAACTCATCCATGAGTTCCGAGCTCTCTACCCAACCTAATAATGCCGGACCAATAATGATGCCAATGATTAATTTTCCCAAAACTGCCGGTTGCCCTAGCCTTGCACTTAGGTCTCCCGCTAATTTGGTACTCAGCAGGATGATCACCAGTTCAAAATAAAACTGCATCGATTCACCCCTTTCCGCTTATATAGTGTTTCACTTAGAAAAAAATACATTATTCTTTACGTCGTTCTTTGTGAAGCGTTTCATTTTTTCTCATAAAGTATCATCTTATGAAAAAAAGAGAGCAAGAAAAAAACCGAATCCGCAGCGCGAATTCGGTTTATGCATCAATATATTTTATGCCAAGATCTCTTCGATTTTTGCTAACACATCATCAGATAATTCAATTCCTGAAGCTTTCGCATTTTCAACGATCTGTTCGGGTCTGGAAGCACCTACGATTGCGCTTGCTACATTTTCTTGACGCAGAACCCATGCAATCGCCAACTGCGCCATCGATATGCCCAATTCCTGTGCAATACCGTTCAACTTTTCTACTTTGCGCAACAATTCTTCATCCATATAACGCTGAATAATGCTGCTTAATTTTGGATTGCTAGCACGGCTTCCCTCCGGCAATTTCTCTCCTACCTTATATTTTCCGGTAAGAACTCCCTGCGCCAATGGAGAGAATACCACTTGGCTGATTCCCTCACGTTGGCTCAATGGTATGATTTCAGGCTCGATATAGCGATTAAACATATTGTAGCACGGCTGGTTGACCACAATTCGATCAAGCAAATAACGATCTGCTACACGGAGCGCCTCCACAATCTGTGCAGCCGTCCACTCGCTTACGCCCACATAGAGCACTTTTCCTTGACGGACCAGATCCTCTATTGTTCTTAAAGTCTCATCAATCGGAGTTTCGGGATCATGGCGGTGACAATAATAGATATCCACATAATCCAGGCCAAGACGTTTAAGGCTGGCATTAGCCTGTTCGTAAACATGTTTGCGTGACAGACCACGGTCATTCGGTCCGTCGCCCATAGGCCAGAAAACTTTGGTTGCCAGCACATAAGATTCACGAGGATACTTGCGGAGGGCCTCCCCTACTACCTTCTCTGCCTCTCCACGCGCATAGACGTTTGCGGTATCAAAGAAATTGATCCCCAATTCATATGCCTGATCGATGGTTCGTATAGCCGTCTCTTTCTCTACTGTATTCCCGTATGTAAGCCAACTTCCGAGGCTGATTTCACTCACTTTCAAACCAGTTCTGCCCAGTTTGCGATATTTCATTTTGCTTTTACCTCTCTTTCACTATTAGTATAATATAGCTATATTTCTATTTTAACTGATTCGTCTTACGAAATAAACAGATAAGGTACGGAAAATATAAATCCTGCACACGAGGTGAACCAATTGAAGAGATTTTTGACTGTACTTCTTTTTGCCACAATTCTCCGCTTTCTCTTGGGCGAACATACATTTAGCTTCGTTTGGTTCTTGGTCTTATATCTTCCGATGATCAATTGGGGAGTCTACTGGATTTTTTGTTTGGTCAGGCTTGGGATTAACAAGCTTAAGGGAAGAGAAGTCATTTCCGTTCCAGGTATGCGAAGCGTATATACATGGTATTTAAATATCCCGGGAGGATTGGTAATCTCCGAGATCTTCTATCTTGGAGCAAAATATAATCAATTGATTGGATAATGGATGAATCTGAAGAGACGGTATCCGCAATGGATACCGTCGGGATACTTATTCAAATAATTTCGGCGCTGGCACAATGGCCCCTTTATATTTCTCTTCGATATATTTTTTTACCGCATCAGAAGTTAATATTTTTGCAAGTTTTTTATCTTTTCGTCATTTTTATTGTCAGGTCTTGCTGCAAGAACATTTACATATGGAGAATCAGCATTTTCTAAAATAAGTGAATCGGTCACAGGATTTAAATTGGCTTGCAATGCAAAATTGGTGTTAATCACGGCAATATCTACTTTCGGATCTTCCAATGAGCGCGGCAGCATAGGAGGATCGATTTGCAGAAATTTTAAATTTTTAGGGTTGCTTACGATATCATCGATCGTGCCATTGATGCCTACTCCCTCTTTCAGTTGAATCAAGCCATTCGCTTCCAGGAGGGCCATGATTCGCCCAATTTCACTTGCGCTGTTGGTTACCGCAACTGTTGCCCCGTCGGGTAGCTGATCAATGGAGGTATAGCCCTTTGATTTGTTGGCGTAAGCTCCGATCGGTTCGATATGCACTCCGGCTACCGGCACAAGATCATAGCCTTTTTCTTTATTGGTGTTCTCTAACCAAGGAATATGCTGAAAATAGTTGGCATCCAGTTCTTTCTCATATAATTGCGTGTTTGGCAGCACATAATCCTGGAATTCAACAATTTCTAGCTTTATTCCCTCTTTTTCCAATTCAGGCTTTACCACTTCCTTTAAGATCTCGGCATGTGGTACAGTGGAGGCTCCCACCTTTAAGGTGTTTTCATCTTTCTTGCCACAAGCGGACAAAACAAGGATGGTCGCTACAGACATAATGATCAACAGAATTTTTTTCATTTTTGATACCTCTCCTTTTCTCTTCATCTTTTATCTACCATTCTCACTAACCAATCACCAACCGATTGGGCCAGTTGAACGATGAGAATCAGCAGTATGGTCGTAACGAGTAAAATATCGTTTTTAAATGAGTTGTAGCCGATATTCCAAGCCATACTTCCTAGCCCGCCGCCTGCAATCACCCCGGCCATGGCTGAATATCCGGTTAGCGAAACGGTTGTAACGGTAAGGCCGGAGATGATCCCCGGCATGCTCTCCGGGATTAGCACCTTTCGAATAATTTGCCATGTAGTGGCTCCCATCGACTGAGCGGCTTCTATTACGCCGCGGTCTACTTCACGAAGCGAGCTTTCTACCAGTCTGCCCACGAATGGGGCGGCACCCACGATCAGGGTTATAATCGCGGCATTGGGACCAATACCTGTCCCGATCAGCCATCGGGAAAAGGGCAATAACCATAGGACAAGAACGATATAAGGGACAGAACGATAAATATTAACGATAATGCCAATGATTCGATAAAGCAGTGGATTGGGATGCAAGTTGCCCGGGCTCGTTAGATATAACAAGACGCCAAGCGGGATGCCGATAATGGCTGAAAAGATCAATGATAGTCCTACAGTATAGAGGGTCTCCAAGGTGGCTTTTATAATGTCGGGATAATTGGTAATCACATTCTCAAAGTACATCTGTTCACCTCCTTCAAGTTTGTGTGGTCACTTCGACGCCTTGATCGGACAGGAATTGAATTGCTTTCTCCTGTTCGGCTGACGATCCGATCAATTCTAAATAAAGGGTGCCAAATGAAGTGTTCTGCAGACGGTTAATTTGGCCTTGTAAGATATTTACCTCCAACTGATGTTCTCTGATTAATCGGCTGATTACCGGGGTTTGGGCAGTTTCTCCGACAAAGACGCATTTAATCACTTTTTTGCTACCATCTTTGGTTCCTATAGCCTCTTTCCACTCTGCATCATGTTCGATAATCTGGTTCAACAACTCTTTTGCTATATTTGTCTTGGGATGGCTAAATACTTCAAGAACAGAGCCCATCTCTACGATTTTGCCCTTTTCTATAACAGCGACACGATGGCATATCTTCTGAATCACATGCATTTCATGCGTGATCATGACAATCGTAATGCCTAATTCGCGGTTAATCTTTTTCAACAGTTCAAGGATGGAATCGGTCGTTTTTGGGTCTAATGCGGAGGTTGCTTCATCAGATAAAAGTACTTCAGGATCATTGGCCAGTGCCCGCGCAATTCCGACGCGTTGCTTCTGGCCGCCGCTAAGCTGCGAGGGATAAAACTTAGCCTTTTCCTGTAAACCTACCAATGCGAGGAGCTCATCTACTCTATTTCTAATTTTCTCTTTAGGCCAACCGGCGATCTCCAATGGAAAGGCAACATTTTCAAAGACGGTTCGCGACCAAAGCAAATTAAAATGCTGAAAGATCATGCCGATTTTTCTGCGCGCAATTCGCAATTCTTTGGTGGACAGGTTAGTGAGGTCCAAGTCATTGATTTTAATCGATCCGCTAGTGGGCTTCTCCAATAGATTCAGCATGCGTATCAATGTGCTTTTTCCAGCACCGCTATAGCCAATGATGCCAAAGATCTCTCCCTTGTGAATTTCTAAACTGATATCATCAAGCGCTTTAACCTGGGGTTGCCCTTTTTCTTGGAAAATTTTTGTTAATCCTCTTAGTTGAATCATGCACTCACCTCGATTTTTAGCGTCCCCTCTCTTTTGCCAGCTCATACTTTTAGGCAAATAAAAAACCTCTCTACGCACAGGCAGAAAGGTAAAATGTAACCTACTCTTATCTGCCAGAACGATCTGTTCTGCAGGAATTGGCACCGGGTCATACAGGGAAATCCTGTTAACTGGTTGCCGGGTTTCATTGGGCCAGTCCCTCCACCTCTCTTGATAAGACACATACTATTAAATTGTTATGATTCAGAATAGTAACAAGGTACCGTTCGTTTGTCAATAGATATTTTTAATGCCGGTATAATATACCAGAATTGTTAATGCACATGTTTGCCTTTATTTTTTAGAGGAGCTCTTTCCAGCTCATTGCCATCCTCGTCCACTTTCACAATCGTAATGGTATCCAGATTGGCTTTTAATGAGTTACGAACCGAATCGATATATTCCCTGCGGAGAAGGGATTGTTCCTCTTTTTCCTGTTCGTTTAAACCTTCATTTTTCGCTTTTTTTGCAAGTTCATTGATGCGCTTTATTTTATCGGCAGTTAACATCGTTCTTCCTCCCAGTCGTCTCTACCCTCTTTATACTATAAACGACCGGGCGGGATAGTCAAGTAGATTCATTTTGGAATCTTCAATTGCTGACCGGGATGAATCACGGCTCCCTCGATCTGGTTCACTTTGTATAGCTGGTCAAGCATCTTGAGGAGCGGGATCCCACGATCATCGTTAAAGCGGTCGGCTATACTCCATAAAGTATCCCCGGATTGAACCTCATAAATTTCGTATTCGTCTGCATACTCCCTCTCATTGTCGAATGAAGCTTGCACAAATCCTGTAAAGAAAATAATATAAATGGCTACGCCCATTAGGATTAATGTGATCTTTTTCATGAAATTCCCTCCAAATTCTCATATCGAACATTAGTTCCATTCCTATAATAACAGAATGTTTGTTCGTAATCAATAGTATTTTGCGAACTAATGTTTCGGAACTTGTGTTTGTAAAAGTGAAGCGGGAATGTTATAATAACTTTAAATACGAAATGGAAGAGGTGAGAACTTGTCGAAACTTTCAAGCAGACAGAGAGCAATTCTCGATTTTATAAAGAAAGAGGTAAAGGAGAAAGGGTATCCTCCTTCTGTGCGTGAAATCGGCGAAGCAGTCGGTTTGGCATCAAGCTCTACCGTTCATGGGCATCTATCCCGTCTCGAGAAAAAGGGATTAATCAGGCGTGATCCTACTAAACCCAGAGCGATTGAAATTTTGGACAATGAGAAGGAATCAGAGTTTTCCGTCCCCATTGTACATATCCCGATATTAGGAAAAGTGACGGCAGGCCAACCCATTACCGCTGTGGAAAATATTGAAGATTACTTCCCTTTACCTGCCACCTGGACAGGTAGTGATGATGTCTATATGTTGGTCGTTCAGGGAGACAGTATGATTGAAGCGGGGATACATGACGGAGATTATGTTCTTGTCCGGCAGCAAAGCACGGCGAATAATGGAGATATCGTTGTAGCCATGACTGAAGATGATGAAGTTACAGTAAAGCGCTTTTATAAGGAAAAAGACCATATTCGCCTCCAACCGGAAAATTCCAGCATGAAGCCGATTATTCTGTCTAATGCCACAATCCTGGGTAAAGTAATTGGACTCTACCGGTCATTGCATTAAAAATAGATCACTCCCCTTGTGACCAAGTCAAGGGGAGTTTTCTTTGCGCTAGATAGGCAGCAGTTTAATCTTCTCAATTGCTTCAAGCTTCTCAATCATCTCATACCACTCTTTTGGTTTATTGGGCAGAACGGCGTAATATCGTTTGAGAAAGCTTACGACCAACTCTGCTTCGATCTCATCTGTTGCTTCGTCAAAGGGCAAGAAGCAAAGATCTAAGCCGGTTACACCCTCCCCATCGTTATTCCACGAAGGATGCACATAGTTAAGATCGAGACGGCGATAGCCCAAATGAGATAACACCTCTCGGCGCACATATGGGTCCATCGGCTTAATGCCGCCAAATTGAAAATCCTCTACTTTATAGGGATCATAGATCTCTGCAAACATGCCGAAAAGCTCTTTTCCATTAGCTTTTGCTAACGCTTGTAAATCCTGCAACCTTTTGTTCGCCAAAAATCTGCCAATTCCCAGTCCCGCTTCGCCAATGATCGTAAAATCTGTCATGGCGATGTTAAAGTCTTCGTAGTACCGATACTCGGTAGCGCCGACTACTCTCCCGTCCAAAACAGCGACAAAGACGCGAATCCCAGGGTCCTCCAAAGGTTCCTTCCATAAAGAGAATTCCAATACTTCCTCAGGCGGGAAGATCGATTTCATCAATTGATGCATCTGCGCAAATAATGGGTCGTTAATGTCCGTAATGCGAATATATTCCATATGTTGGTTCCTCCTCAATTTTTCTCCCTAAACGGATTTCTCCATTCCATTAAAGCGGCATAATTGCCGGATTCCTCATCTTCCAGATAATTGGCCACCACTCTGAGCGGAGTACGTCCGCATCTAAGCATAAAGGTAATGACAGGATCTTGCAATTCCCCTCTCATCACGGCGTCCAGATACTGTTCCGCATTTAAACGATCCGCATGTTTGTGATAACCCGGCATGCGGGCTCCGCCCAGCAGGCGCTTCAGATTTTTGTGAACGACAACCTCATACATTGATTGCATCAACCATTTTCCCAAACCAAATTTTCGATAGGAGGGTCGAATGCACAGATCTACCACATATAAAGTATCCCCATTGGGATTATGGTTGCGTATATATCCTTCATCGGTAATCTCTGCCCAACTGTGTTCAGGGTGATCGGGATCAAAGCTTACCAGAAGTCCGGTCATAGAGCCGGCCAATTCGCCTTCGATCTCGACACACAATGCCCCGTCCGGAAAAAGCGTTACATGATTATGAAGCTGTTCCCGGTTCCACCAGAGTTCCTCGGGAAATGGCGGCGGGAAGCTCTCTTTCTGAATCTCGATCAAATGATGAAAATCTTCCTCCCGATAATTGCGTATGATCGCTTTGACCGGGCGATGTTCGCGAAAAAGATAGAGCTCTTTCATGTACATGCTATTCCCCTCCTGGCAAAGTTTAGTTCCAGTCCCCGTACAGGTCGATACGGCGATCCCGCCAAGTGGTAACCGACCCTTTCTCTCTTACTTTATACAGGAGATCCAGATCGAGATCGGCCGTTATAATCATATCGTGATTGATCTCTCCCTCGGCCAAGATGCCGCGTGGAGGGAAAGGAATATCGTTAGGAGTGATGATGGCTGCTTGACCATAATTTGCCCGCATAAAATCAACGGTGGGAAGGCTTCCGACGGTTCCGGTCAAGACGACATATACCTGATTCTCCACCGCTCTGGCATGACTCGTGTAGCGAACGCGGTAGAAGCCGTGGCGGTCATCGGTGCAGGAAGGACAAAAGATTACGTCGGCGCCCTTTGCCTTTGCCATCCTTACGATTTCGGGAAATTCTATATCATAGCAGGTAAGCATGGCGATCTTTCCTTTTTCCGTATCAAATACTTGCAAGCCGTCCCCAGGTTGCATCCGCCATTCGTTTACCTCTGTCGGAGTTATATGAAGCTTGGGTTGAACTTCAATGCGTCCATCCGGATAAAAGAGATGGGCAACATTGAGGAGTTTTTCCTCTTTGCGTATGACATGGGTACCCCCGATAATATGAATGCCATAAGAGATGGCGAGAGAGGTAAACAGTTGAAGATACTCTTGTGTAAAATCCGGCAATTGATCTATGGTTCTTGCCTTTCCTTCCCAAGTTGGAATCGACATCAATTGAGTCGTCATAAACTCAGGAAATAAAAGAAACTCTGTCTCAAATTCGCTGGCCATCCTGACATAGTGTTCAACCTGAGAGGCAAAATCTTCAAAGCTGTTGATGGAATGTAAATGATATTGTACGGCAGAAACACGCATTTTCATCCCGCTTCTCCTCCCTGCAAATGGATTAAATCAATATCAATAAATTAACAAATTTGCTTCTAAAATAAAAGCCTATATGAGAAAAATTCTCATAGAGGCAATTCAGTCACCTGCAAATGGCTAACTATTCTATTTTAAGCAAATTCTTGCTTAACAATTCATCAAGCGCCGTAAGTACGCCAACCTTTACATGAGATAAGGTAAGTCCTCCTTGCACAAATCCCAAGTAAGGGGGACGGATTGGTCCATCGGCGGTAAGCTCAATGCTTGCCCCTTGAATAAATGTGCCTGCAGCCATGATCACTTTATCTTTGTAGCCCGGCATGGGACTGGGCGAGGGTACAACGTGGGCATCCACCGGAGATGCTTTTTGTATGCCTTGACAGAATGTAACCAATACCTCTTCCCGGTCAAATTGAACAGATTGGATTAAGTCTGTGCGAAATGAATCCCATGCAGGATCTACCTTAAATCCGATGTGCTCCAACAGGCCGGCCGTAAATACTGCTCCCTTAAGCGCTTCCCCAACGATATGAGGCGCTAAGAATAAACCCTGATACATCTCTAATAAGGAGTAAAGGCTTGCTCCTCCTTCACCGCCAATTCCGGGAGCTGCCATACGATAAGAAGCTTTCTGAACAGCTTCTTTGGTGCCTACCAGATATCCGCCGGTTTTTACAATGCCTCCGCCAGGATTCTTGATTAAGGAGCCAGCAATCAAATCGGCTCCAACATGACAAGGCTCAAGCGTCTCAACAAATTCGCCATAGCAGTTATCTACAAAAACATAGAGATCCGGCTTTAACTCTTTTACAAAAGAAACCATCTCTTTAATCTCCGCTATGGTAAAAGAGGGCCGATCATCATACCCGCGGGAACGTTGAATACCGATTACCTTTGTTGCCGGCGTAATGGCATTGGCGATCCCTTGCCAATCTATTTTTCGTTCGGGGGTAAGATCCACTTGTTTATAATGGATCCCGTACTCTTTTAAAGAACCCATACCTTCGCCGCGGACACCGATTACCTCTTCCAGCGTATCATAGGGCTTCCCGGTGATATAGATCAGTTCATCATTGGGGCGCAGGAGACCAAATAAGGCGATGGCAATCGCATGCGTGCCTGATACGATTTGCGGCCGAACCAATGCGGCCTCCCCGCCGAATACCTCTGCATAGATCTCTTCCAGATTGCTGCGTCCGATATCATCATAGCCGTAACCGGTCGAAGGCGTAAAATGAAAATCGCTCACCTTATGATTGCGAAAACTGCGCAATACTCTAAGCTGATTGGTGTCGGAGATCTGATCGATCTCCTTCCATCGCGCCGCTAATTTTGGTTCTATTTCCGAAACCCATTTTTCCAACTGCTTTCCATGCTGAAAATATTGATACATACTCTTCACCAGTTATCCTATCTTTTATCAAAAATCTTTTTGAACCTCTTTGCCGAAATATCCCTCAACATCCCAATAGCCTTCTTGAACATTTTCTACATCTTTGGTAATCAGGCAGTTCTTGTATAACCCTGTCCGCACTTCAGGCTGTGTAAAGGGGATCTTCTGATGAAAGAACTGAAGTTGTTCCAGGAGCTTCTCCTGGATCAAATAAAGCAATTTTTGCCGATCATCAGGATCAAACGCGGAGATGAGAAGCGAATGTTCATTCATCGGCGGAGCATATGTCGGATCAGATAAACGATCTTTTTTGTTATATACTTCGATCCTGGGAATGTCAATGGCCCCAAGCTCGTTTAACAGTTCTTCTACTACTCTGATTTTCTCAGGGTATTCAGGATCGCTGCTGTCGATTACATGCAGGATCAGATCGGCTTCCTGCACCACTTCTAAGGTTGAACGGAATGCAGCCACCAGATGTGTAGGCAGATCTTGAATAAAACCAACCGTATCCGTCAGAAGAACCGATATTCCGATGGGTAACTTCAACCTTCGCGAGGTGGGATCCAACGTGGCAAAGAGGCGATCCTCTTCCAACACATCAGCCTCGGTCAGACGATTAAGAAGAGAGGATTTGCCTGCATTGGTATATCCCGTAAGTATCACCTGATAAACCCCATTCTTTTTGCGGCGCTTCTGATGCAACTGGCGCTGCTTTTTTATTTCAGCCAATTCTCTGCTCAAATCGGCGATCCGTTCTCGAATGCGGCGCCGATCCGTTTCCAGTTTGGTTTCACCCGGACCCCGTGTGCCAATCCCGCCGCCGAGTCGGGATAATTGTCTGCCTATTCCGGCCAAGCGGGGAAGCATATATTGATACTGCGCCAACTCCACCTGTATCTTGCTCTCTTTCGTGCGTGCCCGAGTTGCAAAGATATCAAGAATTAATTGCGTGCGATCAATGACTCTTGTCTCTAATTGGTTTTCCAAGTTGCGTATCTGCACTGGACTCAAAGAATCATTGATGATTACAATATCCGCTTGACTGCTTTCAATCAAGGCGGCAATCTCCGCAATCTTTCCTTTGCCGATGTAGGTGGCCGGGTCAGGGGCTTCCCTTTTTTGGATCACTTTGTACAGGGTAGTAATTCCGGCAGTATCGGCTAAGCGTTCCAGTTCAGTTAATGATGATTCCACCTTCTCCACTGCAAGGCCAGATCTGTGAATGGCCGCCAGAATACCCCATTGCTCTTTTACATTCATCTAAAAACCTCTTTGCAGATAAGATTATATACGAGTATAAAGATCTTCCACGCGCAGCGTCATCAAGTCTTCTTTCGTGCATTGCGGCTGTTTCACCATGCGCACAGCATGAAAGCGGATCGCTTTCTCCAATAGATTGCGAACTTGTCTGGCGTTGCTGAATGGATGCGCAGGGTTATTCATCTCTTTGAGCAGCATCTGTTTCAGCTTATGAACGCAGGGAGGCGACATGCGGTATTCCCGGCTTTCACACATCAATTCAGCGATCTCGATTAATTCGTCAATGCTGTAGTCGGGAAATTGGATCTGTATCGGAAAGCGGGAAGGCAACCCCGGATTGGTGCGCAAAAAGCGTTCCATCTCTTGCTCATATCCGGCTAAGATTAAAATAAAGTTCTTGCGAAAATCTTCCATTCCTTTAACCAACGTGTCAATCGCTTCCCGGCCAAAATCCTTATCCCCGCCCCGCGATAACGAATATGCCTCATCAATAAAGAGAATTCCGCCAAGCGCCTTCTTGATCATCTCTCTTGTCTTCTGCGCGGTATGACCAATATATTCGCCCACAAGATCCGCTCTCTCTACTTCAATCAGATGACCTTTGGATAAAATCCCGATCTCCTTCAAAATTTTTCCTATGATACGTGCCACGGTCGTTTTTCCCGTACCTGGATTTCCTTTAAAGACCATATGGAGCACTTGAGGTTCTGTTTTCAGCCCTACTTCGCTCCGCTTCTGATTGATGAACAGCAAGGAGAACATCTCAATGATTAATTCCTTAATATCCTGCAGACCCACTAGGTAATCCAATTCTTGAATCGCGCGATTAAGCTCCAGCCGATTTTGCAAATCGGGATATTGGCTTAAAATATCTTGAAATGTGGATGTAAGCTGCTTTTTGCTGTTCTTCGCCGGTTGATCCAAAACGACCGATATGTGTCGCGCGTGCGTCTGTGTTACCATCTGTCTCATCAACACATTCACCTCTCTTTTAATGGGCATTTATACCCTATGCATGCGCCCAGAGAAAGGTGAAAAACAAACGCATAGAGGTGATCACCATGCAAATTTGGACTGCAGAACTCCACGCTGCAGCGGCATGCTCCATATTAAAGCGCCATCTTGTAGATTGCCAATACATCCTCGGCTTTTAAAACTTTAAATCGGCCAAATTCCCCTCTTCTCATTGCGCGGTCAACAAGAACGTCCAACTTAGAGTCGTCTATGCCATAATCGGCCAAGCGGCTTGGTGCACCTAGGCTCTTCCAGAATTGAGAAAGGCGGTCAATTCCCTCCAATGCCACTTCCCGATCCGACTTTCCAGCAGTTTCAACATCGAAAACGCGCACTGCAAATTGTTTAAACCTTTCCACACCTTCGTCTACGACATACCGCATCCAGTGTGGGAATAAGATGGCCAAGCCTCCGCCGTGCGGGATATCATAAACTGCTGAAACAGCATGCTCAATGTTGTGCGTAGCCCAGTCACCTGTAGTACCCATTGAGAGAGAGTTGTTCAGCGCAATCGTACCGCAGTAGAGAATCGTTTCCCTATATTCATAGTTGGTCAAATCATTTACAAGTTTAGGTGCAGTCTCAATCACCGTTCTCAGCAATGATTCGCAGAAACGATCCTGTAAAGGAGTATTGGGCGTGTGATGAAAATATTGTTCAAAAATATGTGACATCATATCTACAATTCCATAGATGGTATGATCCTTGGGAACCGTATAAGTATGCTCCGGGTCCAGTATGGAGAATTTCGGGAAAACCAACGGACTTCCCCAGCCATACTTTTCGCCCGTTTCCCAGTTTGTAATCACTGAGCCTGAATTCATCTCCGATCCGGTTGCTGCAAGCGTGAGGACTGTTCCAAATGGTAAGGCCGCCTGCGGCGATGTCTTGCGCGTGACGAAGTCCCACACATCGCCGTCATACTTGGCCCCTGCTGCGATCGCTTTGGTGCAATCGATAACTGACCCTCCGCCAACTGCAAGGATAAATTCAATACCTTCTTTTTTGCAGATCTCGACTCCCCGATGTACGGTAGAGAGTCTGGGATTGGGTTCCACGCCTGCCAGTTCGTGAACCTCTGCACCAATATCGCGCAAAATCTTCATCACATTTTCATAGATTCCGTTTCTCTTAATGCTTCCCCCGCCATAGACCAACAAAATCTTTTTTCCATAATGCTCAAGCTCATTTCGCAACTGTTCAAGCTGACCTTTGCCGAAAATTAACTTTGTAGGATTATAATAAGTAAAGTTATTCATCGTCATACCTCCCTAAAACCTTTATTCATTATCCTATGATTTACTTAAAAATTCAATCTTCCTTCACGGGCTTATCGGAATATTCTCCTTCCGGCATACGAATCCATCTTCGCAGATACCCTTGATCGTATAAGGCCTTGATCAGGATCAACAAAATCGGTGAGAGAATGACACCGGCAACGCCAAAAAGAGATAAAGAGATGATCATAAAAGAAAGCATGGTAAAAGCAGAGACTCCAAGGGATTCGCCCGTGATCTTCGGTTCCAGCAACTGCCTGACCACAATGACGATCAGCAAAAGCAGAAGGAGCCAAAAAGCGAGAGAAGTTTGCTTTACAATAAAGAGATAGATTATCCACGGGACAAATACCGTTGATACTCCCAGAATCGGAAGCAGATCAAAAACGGCTGAGAGAAGCGCGATCGAAAAGGCATTATCCACATTCAGGATAAAAAGTCCAACCAGGATCATAAAGAATGAGATGGAGACCAAAATTGACTGTGCCTTCAAATAGGTAATGATCCCCTTTAGCACATTCTCTTTTAAGAAATGGAAAGCTTTTTTAAACGTATTTGGCGTCTTTTCTTCGGCAATCCTCTTCCAAGTGTCAATCTCAATACTTAAGAAATAGGCTAAAATGAGGCCGATGACAAAGTTAAAGATTAATGTGGGAATCGATGTAAGAACGCCCCAAATTGAGAGCAAAATATTTGAGATAAAGCGGGAGCTTTTCTCCGCTATTGTTCCTGAATACTCATTAATTTTATCCAGCGTTCCTTCCGGCAAGGTATCAATCTTCTCTTTTAATAGCTCAATTTGGCCTAGGATTTGCTCTTTTAAAAACGTCACATAGCCAGGAATCGCCTGAGAGAGTTGGTAAATCTCCGCCGTAAAGATAATGCCCAGCGTAACCAAAATACCGAGAACCAGGATAATAAAGATTAACATCGAAAGAGCGGTGGCTATGCTTTTTTTCATGCCGCGCTTATGAAAAAATTTGGCCAGCGGCTCGATCATAAAGAAAATCAATAATCCGACAAAGATTGGCTTTGCGATGTTATAGACAATGCTAAAGAGCAGCATCGTCAGATAAACGGTTAAGACAATCAAGCCAATATCGAAAATGGTCTTTGCATATTTCTTATAAAACGCGATCATGATTTCTCCTCTTCTCCTGATGGAATCTATTTTAGATATTCGATTTAACAAGAGAAAATCCTTTTGAAGCAAAAAAATGACTGCTAAAATCATGTGACAGTCATTCAAGCATTATATAGATAATGAGAATGGGATGATCCCCTTAATAATTTCTATGATACAGTTTCCGTTGTTTCGACTCAATGCCTAAAGACATTGATTTTGGGCTCTTGTTCTCGCCCTAATCGAGATCGGATGAGAGACTCGTACAGTATGTTAATGTATCGGATCGGTTGCTGATGTTGTTTCGTCATCATTCAGAAATTGTTGGGCAATCTCAGCAATCTCCTCTTTCTCCAGGTTGATTTCAGGCCCTTTAAAAGATCCGCTTATTAAATAAGGATCGGAATTGTTTTCCATCCAACGCGAGATGGCCACACCAGCCAAAACGCCAAGTCCTGTTCCAAGCAGAAAGGTTCTCCATCCATTTCCATTTCTCATCATACATCCTCCTCGTTTTTAATGATTTAAGCATAAGTTTTTTATTATTATTGATTACTGGATTATTTTTTATCCTTTATATTGAAGTAAATGGTGATTGCGACAGTAGCCCTGTATAATAGTGATTAGGGTACAGGTCCAACCTTATATGGAAAGGAATGGTTTCTTTTGTTGCGAATTTTAGGAGTTACTCAAGACTATAGACTCTTAACGGATATTCCGCTGAAAGCGCTCGCAGATCAATCGGTCCTGTGGTACTGGGTTGATTTTGACGCACCTACACAAGAAGAAACGGCGCTGTTATCAGACCATTTTCATTTTCACCCGCTGGCGATCGAAGATTGCTTACATCTGCTTCAGCGCCCCAAATTGGATCACTATGAAGAGACGCTTTTTCTGGTGCTGCATGCAATTGACCAAAAAAAACTATCAGTAGAGGAAGTCGATATGTTCTTGGGAAAAAACTTTATCATCACGTTTCATTCTGCCCCTTCCGAAGAAATCGACGAGGCTTGGAAACGGATGTGCGAACAACAGAACTTGTGGGAAAAAGGACATCTTTACGCGGCCTACTTAGTGATGGATATATTGGTGGATCAATACTTTCCTGCCGTTCAACAGATAGAAGATCAGCTATCCGAGATCGAAAGCAACGACCGCAAAGCTTCTATCCAAACTTTGATGGACGACATATTTGACATTCGTGCTAAACTGCTAAAACTTCGCAAAACCATTCTGCCGATGAGAGACCTCTTGTACAGAATTACAAATTTGGAGCGCATAGCAGGAATTCAAGAACAATTGGTTTACTTTAAGGACGTTTACGATCATTTGCTGAAGCTTTCAGAAATGATTGAATCGATCCGGGAGATGACCGCCGATTTGCGCGACAGCTATATTTCCGTCAATTCAAATCGGATGAATTCGATCATGAAAACTCTGACCGTGATTACGACGGTTTTTATGCCGCTTACTTTTATTGCCGGGATATACGGCATGAATTTTAAATATATGCCTGAGTTAAAATGGACTTGGGGTTATTTTGCCGTGCTCGGAGTCATGTTCTTTGTAGGCCTTGGCATGTTGTTATGGTTTCGCCGGAAGGGGTGGTTTGATTAATCCATAATTCATACTGGCTTGTTTCATGCACGCGCTTAAACTTACTTTTTATCTCATCATTCGCTGTCCCGACATAATGGGCAAATGCCGTTACAAGATGCAATCCGGATATATTGCTTTTGAGCGCCTCTTTCAGTTCTTCCCGACCTTCAACGAATACTTGCAAGTATGAACTCTTCTTGATAAAACCCATACGTTCATACCATTTCATCACCCATTCATCGTCTCTTGTCCAAGCTTCCAATCTTCTGACGCCTTTTTCTTGTGCGATTTCAATGGCGCGATATAACAGTTATTTCGCAATTCCCTTCCGGCGAAAGTCGGGATGAACGGCAAGATGCCAGATCATGCCGCTGGTTGTCTCAAGATTGGAACAAATGCTTCCAGGTTCTCTTTCGATCTCTATATCTATTAATCCAATGATGTCATCATCTATTGTTGCAACTAATTCAATGGAGTCATTATCATATTTTTCCTTCTCACGAAGTACATGATCAAAATAAGCTGTATCAAGAAAGGATAATGCTCTACAACGGACCCATTGCACTTCATCCTCATGCCTGTAAGATCTTATAATCACCCCATTCCCTCGCTTATTCTCGCTTGTTGGTTGGAACATCTTCAGCACACCTTCTTTCATCAAACTGGTGAATCGTTTTAATGAAATTGTAGTATTTGTCTGTTGAATTGATCAAATAATTCGTACCATGCTTAATGTTCTGTATGAGACTATCCGCCTCTGATTTGGCAAAGTCATACTCTTCTTTCGTTATCTCATTCTTCTCTAAAGCTTCCATCAACTCATCTTCATCCAGTATGTATATTTCTCCATTCGGTAGAGCGACTATATCAAGGTACAGATCATCGCAATAAGGAATATTTTCCGTTGAGATCCCAACTTTTTTAACGATATCGAAATAGCATTGAACTAGATTACCGCGGTTATCATATGTGGCTGTAAGCACATTACCTCCGTTTAACGGAAAGTACTGCAGCCATACATAACCATCATCAGCTATACAAAGCTTGTTCGTATCATATGTAACCCATAGAGGCTCTCGTACTTTATCCAGAGACAAAAATCCTATGTAGCCAAGAAATGAATCCTCGTCGATGAACATGCCGGTATATGATTTTTGTGCAATCCTGGTCCAATTGGGACGGTCAGCATATTTCCTTTTCATTATTCGCTCCTGAAATCTTAAAGGCTTTAGATATATGGAATGGCATACTCCGCAAACGTAATCTGACCACTGAACCGCCAGTTCCGGTTTATGAGTTATTAAATGAGGCGGTCTAACTGCAGGATTTTTTTCAAATCCTAGGGCTTAACAGCCGTCCAAATAAATCTCCATTCTTTCATTCCCAGCCTGTTATCTCTTGTTTTGAACTGATTGACAATTCGCTTAAATTCATCATCATTTTCTTGTGACGTATAATCCGGGTTACCAGGAATCCCCGATAAAAACTTTGCAAGTTCCGTTTCATCGGGAAAATAAATCATTGCGTCATTAAATTCCTCAATCTCAATCTCTAAGAAGCCATTCGCTTTCAGAAGTTCCTTCACACGCTCCATGGCTCCAGAGTGTATTCCTATAATTCTCCCTCCGGACTTTAAGATCCTGCTATGATTCAAAATGGATGTCGGCCCTCTCCGATCATAGATAAGATCAAATTCGCCATTATGAAACGGAAGATCCTCCTTAGTGGTCGCATAAACAAAGCGGACATTATCCAAATTACTGATTCTGAGTAATTCATTCGCAATCCGGATCATCTCGATGGAATGATCAAATCCGGTAATCTGTTGCGCATTTCTTGCCATCTTAATCGTAAATTCCCCATGTCCGCACCCGGCATCCAATACTGAAGAGCTTGATTTCAACAGTTTAATAAGCCGCTGCTCAAATATTACCTCACCTGATATGCCTTCAATGGTGAAAACAGCGTTGCTCTTATATCCCCCATTGCGCCGGGCTATTGCATCGTACCATTCAACTCCCATAGCAAGCCTCCCATCATATAATTACACCCATGTCTGTTTCTCGACAACTTGCCCCCTTATGGCGTCCCATCGCCTATGGAACACATCGGGGGCTTCCCCTTCAGTAGTGTTACTCTATTTGGTCACTGGTAACATTCTACAGTTTACGGTGAAGTCCTTTTTTAATCATTATTAGGTTTCATAATTCCTTAAAAATCTTACTTATCTGAATATTTTACTTGATTTAAAATATAGTTATTGTAATATTATTTGTAAAGGAACCTTTACACGAATCAGGAGGGGATATAATTGTCAAATAATAGTAAGAATAGGTTGCAAAAAATATTTGCGCACAGCATATTGGCCGATTTTTTGTTTATTTTCTTTTTAATTCTGATCATTATTAATAATAAATTAAGCCTAGACTCCCCCAAATACATTCTATATTTCATTATATTAATCATACTACTTCGCTATTTACCATGGCTCGTATGGGGATTCAAAGAGAAACATGGGAGTGACGAAAGAGCTGCCATAGTAAAAGGCATTGCCTATCACAAATCATACATCTTATTAACATACGCAATATTAATAATACTAGTAGTTGATTACGTAATCATGGAAAGATCAGTGAATTATTCAGTATTGATAATTTATTTGTTGTCCAAGACCATAGAACCGTTAATTCAATTTATTGTCAATAAACGTTTTTTATAAAAAAGTGCGTTAAATGAAAAATCATCTAAAAGAGTTAAGAACAATGAAAGGATTGTCGCAAGAGGATCTTGGAAAATGTTTTGGAGTAACGAGACAAACGATCATTTCCATAGAAAACGGGAAATATAATCCTTCATTAGAACTGGCATTTAAAATGGCAAAATTTTTTAATTGTAAGATTGAGGATATTTTCCAACCCGATTAATTCCCATTAGGTCATCTTCCTGCCTTTTCTCTTCATGCAATTTGTGCCTCATAAACGGACTGCCGCGGATAGATTAGCGTCCATGAAAAAACCGCGGATACGATCATATCCACGGTTTGACTCCTCATTACGATCTCTTATTTCACCAAGGTCTTTAGCACATCTTCAATGATCTTTTCATTGGCGATCAAGCCGCTGTATAACCAACTGCTGGAAGTACTCATTTCATAAACGTGACCCGCTTTGACGGCTGGAATCCCCTGCCAGATCGGATCGTTGAGCGTAATGTCCCCTTGAGCTTTATCGCTGTTAACCAGAAAGATATAATCGGCATTCAACTCCGCCAGTTTTTCGAGCGATACCGGATTCCATGTTGCTTTAGCTTCTTCGCTGAGCTCGGTTACAAGATTGGGGGGATTCAATCCCAAATCGCCATAGAGAACTGCCCCACTGGAACGTGTTTCATCCACCATGTAAAATTGTTTCTGCGTCAGCCACAGAACCGCCACGGATTTTTCGCCGATGGCATTTTGAAGTTTTTCCTTTGCTTCTTTCACTTTCTGGTCATAATCTTGAAGCATCTTCTCCGCCGCATCGCTCTGATTCAAAAGTTCTCCCAGCTTCAGAAGCGTCTTGCGCCAATCATTGCTGATTTCATCTCCCAACACATATGTGGGCGCTATTTTTGCATACTTTTCATAGAGACCGTTTTGAACCAGCGATTCAGACCCGATCACAATTAAATCCGGACTAAAACTCATGACCTCTTCTGGCGGCAGATCATAGTTGATCGTTGGTATACCTTGCAATTCTGTTTGCAAATAATCTTGTACCGTTTGCCCGTTTCCAACCGACCATTGGGCAACCGGTTTCACGCCCAGGGCTACTAAAGGATCTTCCAAATAAGAAGCGATAATGCGCTGCGGATGAGCAGGAATCTTCACCTCATGGCCCATCGCATCTTTTACTACTTGCTCCTTAGCTGATTCCTCATTATTTGTTGCGTCTGACACGGAATTTTCTCCGTTTGACGGATCTGTCGTATTTTTATCCGAAAGACTTTCCGTCTGACCGCAAGCTGTAAGAAGAAGCAACAATGCCAAAAGAGAGATAAAAACAATACTTATTTTCGTTGTTTTTTCTTTTCTTAAACTAAACATCGTATCCTCCTGAGTTGTTGAAATTAATGATGTATAAATGCATAATCAAGACTTCTTTATGTTTGCGATTTGGCGAGCAAATAAAGGAAATACGGCGCACCGATCACTGCAACAACGATTCCTGTAGGTATCTCGTATGGCTGCATGATCCAGCGGGCCAAGGTATCAGCAGCGATCAGGAGAAATCCTCCTATTAATGCAGAAGCCGGAAGCAAAAACTCATGCTGCGGGCCAACCAAACGGCGCGCTAGATGCGGACCGATCAGACCGACAAACCCGATACCCCCGCCTACAGCCACACAGGAACCTGCCAAGGCGACTGAGGCAACCAGCAGGCCCAGGCGCTCCTTCTCCACCGCAGTACCAAGACCTGTGGCGATTTGCTCCCCAAGATTCAGGACATCCAGAACCTTAGCCTTGTAAAACACATAGGGGAGCAACAGCAATAGCCAAGGAAGAAGGGCGAGTACAAACGTCCAATTGGCTCCCCAGATCCTGCCTACCAGCCAAACGGTGACAAACTGGTAATTTTGAGGATCCAACTTGAGCGTAAGCACGATCATCGCCGCGCTGATACCAGCAGTAACCGCAACTCCGCTCAGTACCAAGCGCGTCGGCGAAAGACCTTCGTTCCTTTTATAGGCAAGTGTATATACGAGCGCGGCGCTTAGACCGGCGCCAACCAGAGCGAGAAACGGCAGGAATAAGACAGGAGCCTTAGCATTGGTCGAAAAAAAAGCGACAAACAGTACGACCATCAACCCCGCCCCAGCATTTATGCCAAGGATACCCGGATCGGCCAATCCATTGCGGGAGAGGCTTTGCAAAATACATCCCGATACGCCCAGTCCCACCCCAACAAGAACCGAAATAACGATGCGAGGCAATCGGAAATCAAATAAGATTACTTCCTGCCTCTCCGTGCCAACTCCTACTAGCGTGCGGATCACATCCAGTGGTGACAAGCGGATATAACCGGTGTTCATGCTGATGGCGAACATGATGATGATGAGCAGGACAAAGACGGATAATACAGTGATGCCGCGGATTTTCCTCCGCTGTTCCCTGCTGTTGAAATGCAACGGTTCCACTCAAAGTTCCCTCCTCTCTCTTCGCGAAAGATAGAGGAAGAACGGAACTCCGATCAAAGCGATCAGCGCGCCGATCGGGGTCTCGTATGGCGGATGGACGATTCTTGCTCCAATGTCGGCCAGAACCATGAGCAAACTGCCAAATACTGCCGATGTGGGTATGATCCAACGGTAATCGAGGCCGACAAAATAACGGGCGATATGGGGAATCACCAGTCCGACAAAGCCGACTGCCCCCACGATAGAAACCGCTGTACCGGCCAGCACCAATACGATTATCATGGCGGCTGCCCTCACCCAACCGATTCGCTGACCCAGACCCGTCGCCACCTCATCGCCAAGACTAAGCAGGGTGATGGAACGCGAAAGAATCAAGGCACCGATCATCGCCGCAGCGACCCAGGGAAACATGATTTTCAGTTGTATCCACTTGGTGCCGGCAACTCCGCCTGCATACCAGAAAGCAAGATCCTGGGAGACGTGATAGTAGATGGCGATACCTTGACTAAGCGCGGTCAACAGCGCGCTGACAGCAACTCCAGCCAATGTAAGCCGTACCGGCGTCAGTCCGTTTTTGGCCAGCGAACCGATGCCGTACACCAGGCCAGCCCCCAATGCAGCGCCAAGGAAGGAATATTGGATCAGATAAAGAAATGGGAGATCCGGAAAGAACGCAAAACAGAGCGCTAACACGAATCCTGAGCCGGCATTGAGGCCAAGCAGTCCGGAATCGGCTAACGGATTGCGGGTCATTCCTTGCATAATCGCGCCCGCCACAGCGAAGCAGGCACCAACCATTGCTCCCGCAAGCGCGCGGGGAAAACGCAATTCCCAAATCACTTGATGTAAGCGCAAGTCTTGGTTAAAATTAAATACTGCCTCCCATACGGTGGCCAATTGAATATCAGCCGCTCCTACGGAAATCGATGCGGCGATGCTAAGCACCAATGCGGCAATGCCGCCCAACAGCACGACTGAGGCAACAAACGGCCGCGATCGTACCTTCCCCGCATATTTGCCTTTATCATGCGGTTCCTCATTTGCTGCAACTCCAGTATGGAATGACATGAACTACCATCCTCTTCTATGTCGGTTCGACGGAGAATCGTCCTTTTGCCGAATGGAGTGCAACAACCCATTCTTGAGGACTATTTTAACGAAAATGATAATCATTATCAATGTGAATTATAGCTATTTTATATTAAATTGTCCACCTTAAATTGCAATCATAAAAACAACAAAAATTAAGCCTATCTCTCGATTTGCCTCTCATCACTATCATCCATGGCTCTTATGTATTCTTCATACTTTCCATACGGATCAACTCAATCAACTCAGTTTTTAATGAAAGAAATTCCGAACTATGCTTATCCTGGTAATGGCGGGGCCTTGGCATACTGATGCGAATACACTTCTTTAAGCGCCCTGGCCTTGCAGTCATGACGTATACGGTTTCACCAAGGAAGATCGCCTCTTCTACATCATGAGTAATGAAAAGTATGGTTTTCTTTGATTCTTCCCAAGCCTTCAACAGTACCTCCTGCATAATTGCTCGGGTCTGAGCATCCAATGCGCCAAATGGCTCATCCATGAGCAAGACCTCCGGATCATTCGCCAATGCTCTTGCAATTGCTACCCGTTGCTTCATCCCCCCGGATAACTGGATGGGATAATGGTGCTCGAATCCTTGCAAACCAATCATCTCAATGTAATGCTTTGACACTTCCTTTTGTACCTTTTTGGGTATCCCTTTTAACTGAAGACCAAATGAAATATTTTCTTCCACCGTTAACCATGGGAAGAGCGAATAAGATTGGAATACCATCCCGCGATCGGGACCTGGGGCCATTATTTCCTTTCCATCCAAATAGACATGTCCAGAGGTTGGCTCCTCTAGGCCAGCGATCACTCTTAGTATGGTTGACTTCCCGCATCCGGAAGGACCCAAGATGGTCACAAACTCCCCTTCCGATACAGTAAAAGAGGTTTGATCCAAAGCGACGATTTCTCCTTTTTTGGTTGAGAATACTTTGCCGACTCGATCCAACATCAATTTAGGTATAGCTGACATCTTATTTTCCTTCCTTTCTCATCCAGGAAAAAGAGGCTTTATAGATGAACTTAAATATCAGGTCCATGACTAACCCCAATAAGCCGATGATGAGGATGCCAACGATAATCTTCTCGGGTTTAAGATATCGTGAAGATTGCATGATCATATAACCAAGGCCATTTGCGGCACCGACAATTTCTGCTACCACCAAATAGGTCCACGCCCAGCCGAAAGTGATTCGCAGCGTATCGACAATCCCGGGAAGAGAGGCTGGAAGAAGCACCTTCGTAAAGAGTTGAAAGCGGTTTGCACCCAACGTATAGGAGACTTCGATCAGCTCATGTTGAACATTTTTCACCACATCCATGACCATTAGGGTAAGTTGGAAGAAAGTGCCGAAAAAAATAACAGCCATCTTCTCGGTTTCTCCCAAACCAATCCAGAGGATAAATAAAGGGATAAATGCCGATGCCGGCATATAACGGATAAATCCAATCATGGGCTCAAACATCCCTTCCATGATGCGAAGAGTTCCCATCAACATACCCAAGGGCACGCCGATCAGCGCAGCCAATAGAAATCCCATCACCACGCGATAGAAACTGATTCCAATGTCGAAAAAGATATCCCCGCTTTGAAACATTCCAACAGCCGTCTTAATCACCAGGTCAGGAGCTGGCAAAAATAAAGGGTTGATAAATCCTCCATAGCTTAGCAAAGACCAAATTCCGATGATCACTAGAAAGGAGGAAAAGCCTGCCCCTATATATACCATCTTTGAAATCTCTTTTTTCGGGGTAAAGAGATTCTTCCACATGGCCTCTTCCCTCCCATAAAATCGTTCTTATTTACTTTTATAGCTCGCTTACAAAAGTTGGGTTCAGCACTTCTTCCGGCGCGGGTGCCGAGTCGATCACTTTCTGCTCCAGATAGAAATCAATCGCATTTTTCACAGATTGATAGATGGGGCCATCCTGATCTGTGCCGAAGCGTGATTTGTTATCCTCTGCACTAAAGAACTTGAGACCAGAAATTGTAGCAGTAAACTCATCAAGCTCAATCTTTAAGCCCTTGGCCATCACCTGATTCGATTCATCCTCATGCTCCTGCCAATATTCCATCGCTTCAGCCAAGGCGGCCACAAATGCCTTAATGTCATCTGGGCGCTTTTCAATCACGTCTTTTTTGAAGCCTACCGTATCCACAATAATACCTGGGAGATCCTTCGTAGAAATCAGCACTTTGCCATCTGCGTTCGATGCTTTGGTTAACCATGGTTCCCAGGTTACAGCAGCGTCTACTTGCCCTGCTACAAAAGCGGCACCTGCATCCCCTGCGGACATCTGTACCATCTCCACATCTTGATCGGTTAAACCTGCTTGCTGAAGCGCTGTGAGCAGAAGCAAATGGCTGGTTGAACCATGTTCGAAAGCAATTTTCTTCCCTTTCAAATCGGTGATTTCCTTAATCCCGTTTTTCACAATGATCCCGTCTCCGCCATAGGAATCATCCAAGAGCCAAACAATTTGCATCGGTATTCCTGCAGCAGCAAGGCTTACTTGCACATCCAGGGCGGTAGCCATTCCATCCACCTGGCCTCCGGCCAATGCCTGCTTACGCTCCGCAAGTCCCTCTATGATTGAAAGTTCCACATTCACTCCATGCTTCGCAAATAACCCTTTTTCCTTCGCCAAGAATAAAGGTCCATATCCAGTCCAAGTCGGTAGAGTTACTTTAAGTGGTTCCTTTTCTGCGGTGTTTGAATTTTCCTCTTTTCCGCATCCTGCAATGCAGACCACAACCCATACGATTAATAATAGGCAGAAAAAATTTTTCATATATCCTCTCTCCATTTCATCAAATATAGATTTAAAATTGAATATGCTTCATTGCTTGAATGAAGGAACGAACCCCTACCTCACAACCAATAGAAACCCGTATCGCTGTAGTAAGTCCATAGTTGGCAAGGGTACGGATAATGATGCCCTGTTCGGCTAATTGCTTAAAAATGATTTCACTATCTGTTTCCGTATCCACTAAGATAAAATTGCAGTGGCTACGGATATACTTCATGCCAAGTTCATCAAAAGCTTTATAGATTTGAGCTTTACCAGATTCATTTAATCTCTTTGATTCAAGAAGATGATTCTGATCCTCCAGACTAGCCAATGCACCTGCCTGAGCAATCCCATTCACATTAAACGGAGGACGGATTTGCTGTATTCTATCGATGATCTGGACTGGCCCTATGCCATAACCGATGCGAGCTGCAGCTAAAGAATAAATCTTGGAAAAGGTACGAATCACTATCACCGGTTGCTCCTGCCTCACAAACCTGACAGAGGAAGCATATTCCTCCTCATTGGCATACTCGTGATACGCCTCATCCACTACCACCAGCACATGTTCCGGTAATTGCTCAAGGAACTCGGCCAGTTCATTGGGAGGAAGCACTTTGCCTGTCGGATTATTGGGATTGCAGAGATATATGAGTTTGGTCTTTGTCGTGATCCGGTTCAAAACTCCCTCCAGGTCTATACCGAGGTCCCTCTTCATAGGAGAACGAATGGGCGTGGCACCCATCAGACAGGTTGAGGCTGAATATTGCGCGAAAGTGACCTCTGGAATGACCACTTCATCCCCTGGCCTTAAGAAAGCTTGGGCTACGAGGCTGATCATCTCATCTGCACCATTGGAGAGAATGATGTTTTCCCTTTTGACCCCTTCCTGGTCTGCCAGTCTTTGCTTAAGAGAATCCCCAGTTGAACTGGGATATAGATTCAAGTGATATAAAGCCTTTCTCATCGCCTCAATTGCTTTGGGAGACGGGCCCAACGGATTTTCGTTAAACGATAGCTTGAAGACCTTTTCATAGCCCAAAATCTTTTTAATTTCCTCCACCGGTAGATCAGCCAGCTCCACTCCGATCATATCCTTTGTCATCATCGTTGCTCCTCTTCCTTCCCTGTTCATCTCACGGTCAAATATCTCACCGATGTATCATCCATTCTCTTTTTTAAATCAATTAACTTAAAAACTGAAAAGGGGTTGGAGTTATGCTCTTTTGAAAAATTATTCGTATTTATGTATATATATACAACGGAATCATAATAAAATCTTCTCTCCATTTTGTCAATCACTTATTTTCAATAATTTTATGAGGCTTTACATACATTCGGGAAACACAAAGTATTCATATATTTGAATAATCTTACAAAGAAAAATAATAACATGCATCGTTACGAATGATGACGGACTTCAAGAGAAGAGATATTCTCTTGATCTGAAAATTGAGTGCTGAATCTATTTAAAGAATAGGGTTGATTTTTTACAATATAAAAGAGACCTCCTTTCTCTGAAGGTCTCATTTAGAATTAACAATTGTTTTACGATATCACTCTCGACAAAAGCAAAAATTATCTTAATGCTAAGCAAATGAAGAATGATATAATGATAAGTATAATTCCGAAGAGAGATGGAGGTTGTGATGAATACATATAGACTAAAGGTTGCAGGAGTCGAGCGAATGTTGCCGATCGTACCGCTTAATGAGGAGCTTTCCATTGCCAGCTTTGTCATATTGGGCGATACGGAGCTGGTTGTCGCCGCAGCTTCTCAATTGGCCAAAAAAATCCCACCTGTTGATCTCCTTGTCACAGCAGAATCCAAAGGTATCCCATTAGTCTTTGAACTTTCGAGAATCATGGGCATGAAGAGCTATATTGTTGCCCGCAAAAGTCTGAAACCATATATGCAGGACCCGCTGGTCGAAGAGGTTGTTTCCATTACCACACAGAAAAAGCAACTACTTGTTCTGGACCGTATCGATGCCGAACGGTTAAGAGGAAAAGAAGTGGCGATTATCGATGATGTGATCAGTACAGGAGAATCGATGCAGGCAGTAGAGAGATTGGTGAAGAAAGCCGGTGGCATCGTTAAAGCAAAGGCTGCTATTTTAGCTGAAGGTGAGGCGGCCAATCGTTCCGATATTATTTTTCTGGAAATATTACCATTATTTTAATCATCTATGCATCTGCCTAGATTAAAGGAGTCTACAGAAATGAAGATTATCAGACCATTCATGATCATTGCACTTTTGGCGCTGAGTCTTGCCGGATGCGAGACTGCTTCACCGGGCCCCGCTTCGCATTCCGCTGGTGAGACTGCCGATTCGTCTCAGCCTGAAACGATTGATGACCAAACAGATTTGAACCCATCCCCAGAATCGGCTGCTTCCACGGAAGAGGATATCGTTCCGCCGGAAGAGAATCAACCTGAATATTATGTAGATGAAAAATATTTTATCAGACCGGTTAAAGAGATGGATAAATCGGAAAAGATCGCTCTGCTCACATTTGATGATTCTCCGTCTGGCGATTCAACCCTCGCCATTTTAGATACCCTTGATAAATATAACGCTAAAGCAATATGGTTTATTAACGGATATTACGCGGAAAAACATAAGGATTTGCTCAAGGAGATCCATGATCGCGGGCATATCATCGGGAATCATACATGGTGGCACAAGAATTTTAAGCTGGATAAATTATCCCCCGAAGAGACACGCGAAGAGATTGTCTCGATCAATGACCTGGTTGAAGAAGTGATTGGTGAACGCCCAAAATTCTTCAGGGCTCCAAACGGCACCTATACGGAAGAAGCTAAGAAAGTGATCAGGGAAGAGAATATGCAGTATATGAACTGGAGTGTAGGTTCACGCGATTGGGAACTGAAAAAGCCAGAAGAGATTAAAGAACAGGTGCTGGCTACGATACACAACGGCGCCAATATCTTATTCCATGACAAAAAGATCACTGCTGAAGTATTGGACAGCATCTTAAAAGAATTAACCGATCAGGGCTATACATTTGTTTTGCCTACAGAAGTTAGGGTTGCCGAATAGGAGAACCGCTCCTAATCAATAAAACGAAATTCCTTTAATCATCGAGCAGTTGTTGCAGCAACCGTTTGCGTTTCTCCTCCCCCCTCCTTCTTAGAAAGATGAATAGATGAATGATACCAAAACCAATATAAAGAAAGATGGAGAGATGCGGAAAATAGAGATACCCTTGAACCGCCACAAGCAAGGATAAAATAAATTGCATCAGCCCTCTGAATTTACTCGCATTGCGGTGAGCGAACATCTTCTTTATGGATTGGGAACCGGAGAAAATAAGAATGTTCACCGCTGCAATAAGCATCAGCAGGATCACGGCATAGATGTGCGGTTGATAAAAGATCGCCGAGACTATATCGCTGAAATGGTTTAAGCGCAGCCCTTCCGGATTCTTGTAATTATAGATTAAATCTGCAAACCAAAACATAAACAAAGAAAACAGAAGATAAAGAAACCGCATCGTTACCCCTCCCATAACAGTCTATGTTCTTCCCGGCACATAAAGTAAAAAATCCCTGAACAATTCGTTCAAGGATTTTTATTTGGTTCAGGGATGATTAAGATCATATTTGCTTTGATGTTTGTATCTTTTAACCCGTTGGCCTCTTGAATCTTCTTAATTCCCTCTCTTACGGGGTCGTAATATTTTTTGGCAATGCTAAACAGAGTTTCGCCGGGCTTTACGGTATAGGTTATTGATTCTTTTTTCTCCTGCTCATTCGTCTCGTTTGCCTCAGGTAATGGATCGGAAACGGCGGTTTGGCTCTCTGGTGGTGATGGAGGCTCCACTTCTTCGTTCGTATTGACTTCATCTGCCCCGCTCTGGTCTGCGGCATTGTCGGTATCGTTAACCGCAATCTCTTCGTCCGTCCCTTCAACTGCAACTTCCATATCGCTTTTGGGCATGGATGGGTTGGTCGGTTCGCTTTGATTTGCTTTATAGTAATAAATAAAGATGCCGCCTAATATGAGGATAAACAAAATGAATAGAATGAGAGAAAATACCGGTTTCTCCAGAAATGATTTTGGCTTAGGATGTCTTTGTTTTCTCGAAGGAATCACTTCATCTGTTTCAGAATTCGGCATATTTTTCATTTCATACTGAACCTCATAATTTTCCATTTTATCTCACCTTTTGCAGCCTCTCTATAAATTGAATGAATTGAATGTCATAATGCTGGATTACAAGAGCTTCTTTGCTATTTTATGGGCAAGAGTAGTTCCAGCTCTTCCTCCCAGCTCCGTGGCTGAGCCGAAATTTCTGTCTCTGTTCGTGAATGAGTATAATACATACGTAAGTCAATTCCGCAATGGGTGCAACAAAATAAGCTGAATCCATGATCTTTTTCGCCAAAATATTGGTGGATTCCTTTTCGAAGGCAATCATTTGCGGAAATGATCAAGTTAAAGCAGGCCAATCCCTTCCTCTTTTCCATACGTAGCTGTTCCCACTCGGCAGCAATCAGGCTAATGTCTTCCTCATCCAGTTCTTTCTTCAATATGTAGTGATATTTTCCATTTTCAGATGTTCGTACTGACTCGATCCAATCCCCCTGCTCTAACCTGTAGAGAAACGCTTTTAGGGGCAAATGATCGCTCTCTTCATGGTGTATGGAAAGATTGTCCCCCTGAAGGATGAGCCGATGATAGAACTCTTTAATCTGATTGTAATTCGGTATCGAATAGTCTAGCACGGAGGCAGTGATGGCAAAATCATCCGGAGTGTAAAGCAAGATGGCGACTCCATCTTTGCCATCGCGCCCGATTCTTCCTGTTTCCTGTAGATAACCCTCGATACTTGTGGGCATCTGATAATGAATGACGAAGCGGATATTCTCTTTATCAATACCCATGCCAAAAGCCGTGGTGGCTACCAAGAGCGGAGTTTGTCCATGAATAAATTGCGTTTGGATCAATGCGCGGTTCTCCGTTGGGAGACCTGCATGATAGGCGGGGATCTCCATCTTCAGTCGATCAGAAAGCCAATCTGCAAGTTCCTCCGTCTCTCTTCGTGTACCCGCATAGATAATTCCCGGACCGGTTAATCTGGGCAATTCACGGATTAAAAAACTGCGCTTTTCTTCATCGCCCTTCACCCGTTCAACGTGATAAGCAATATTGGGGCGGTTCATGGAAAGAATAATCTTCTCCGCATCTTCAATCCCCAAGTGATACAAGATGTCCGATTGTACCTTTGGACTGGCCGTCCCTGTTAATGCCATCACGAGCGGATTACGAAGAACCGGGTAGCTATCCTTAATTTTAAGATAATCAGGCCTGAAATCATACCCCCACTGAGAAACGCAATGAGCTTCGTCAATGGCAAGCAGGGAGATCTGATGTTGCGCCAATCTCTCAAGAAAGGCGGGGTTGGTTAATCTCTCCGGTGAGAGCAGGATCAATTTTCTTTTCTTCTGTTCGATCATTTGCCACTCTTTCTGCAGCCGGTCCTTTGCAAGAGCTGAATGGAGTATGCCCACGTCTTTAAAGCCAGTTTGCCGCATCCGCGTCCATTGATCCTCCATCAGAGAGATTAACGGCGATACAACGATGGTCAAACCGTCCAGAAGCTGACTCAGCATTTGATAACACAGGGTCTTCCCGCTTCCTGTAGCCAATACACCCAATACATGTTTTCCACCCAATATGGCCTCAATGATTTCCTTCTGACCGGGTCGAAAGTCCTGAAAACCAAACCGTTCGTTAAGTAATATGTTTAACTCCATGGGACACTCCCACTCCCAATAGGGTTAAGGCTAATCGAATTTGGAAGTAAGAAAGATGTGGAAGCCTTTCTTTAAACTCTCTTAACCGAGTAAAGCCGGTTTTCTGCTTAACCTCTTCCACCTCTCTCAGTTCATTTTCTGTAAGGAAAGAAGAGAATGGAAAATCTTTTTCCATGAGTGCGATTTCGACAATATGGTCCATTATGGTCGATTCTTTTAAACCGCGTATTTGGCTGATCTCAGCAACACTTAGATTCTTCTGCAAAAGAAGCCAGGTTTTACGGGATGATGCGGAGTAGAGTCCGCTGTCGCTGCTCATCAGATCGGATAAATAATGAAACTCAGTCTGGAGCATCTGATGGTAGAGCAGGGATAGTGCTCTCTCCCACTCCCATTTCGTCCGCCAGTAGGAATATCCCAAACGCCGGGAAAGCTGTAAGAATGTGAGCGAAACGCGATGATGGCCTGATAGGCGCAGCAGCAGCAACTCTTGATGAAGCGGCGAAAATTGGGAGATTAGCCGTCTCAATTCCTCTTTTATTCCTCTTGCACCCCTTACGATTCCATATTTTCCGACCCAGCGCTTGACTTGCTCTTGGATTCTCTCCTCGCGAACAGCAGGAAGAAATTTTCTGTTTCCCTGCAGCAGGTTGGAAAGGGTCTGAACAAGGAGGTGAAGTCCGGACCAGAAGCGATTCATCATTCCGATCACTCTGCCATCGCGTTCATAAAAATCGGCGGCGGAAGGATTCTCATTTTCCAAATAGGAGATTCCGGCAGATGTTAGGAAGATAGACTCATCTCGTCGCTCGATCAGCTTAAATCTCATTAAATTTAGCAGCGCTTCATCCAGCAACGCAGCCTCTTCTTTCTCAAGGAATTTATAAGAAGATTGGAGCTGCAGATGGTGCATATCGATCCATGTTTGATGGTTTCTCTTCCCGTACAGGATGTTGGCGAGTCCGGCCTGGCTTCTTGCTCCATTTAATTGTCGGATGGAGTGTAAGATAAAACGTAGTAAAAAAGAATCAATATTCACTAACCTTCTTCCCTTTTCGACGAAATCTCTTATACTATAACTATATCATAGGGGAGGGTCACATCAATATGAATAAATTAAAGAGACAGGATTATTTGTTCGTTTATATGTTGATTCTAGCTCTTATCCTCTTTGTATCCGGGTTCTTTTTGGGAGGCTCTGTAATCAAGGCCAAATATGAAGACAGATTGCAGAAGTTATCTTCTGATCTTGCTAAAAACAAAAAGGCGGATGAGGTGAAATATACGCAGACTGATTTTGTCAGCTTCTACTATGGCGTGTTGGAGCCATTTAACCACTTGAAGAAGGAACACTTTAGCTTTCTGGATCGCGTCAAACATTCGGATCTCACTTTTAATTATGATGAAAAAAGCAAGGAATTGCTGAACATAAGCACAGTAGCATTGAAAAAGATCTCAGAAACAAAGATCGCTGATTCCGCGCCTCTGCTGGTTGAGGCCAAGCAGGATCTGATCGCGGCTTTGGAGTATTACCAAAACAGTATCGAAGCGCTCTTGAACAAAGAGCCGCAGCCTATGGAGGTGCAACTTTTTAACGGGAAGTGGTTGGAAGCGCAAAAGAAATTTTACAAAGCCGTTTATGAATGGGAAAGAATGGAGGGAGAGAATCCAACCGGTGCAACCGTTGCTGAAGGAAGCAATTTTTACAATCTTTCCATAAGCAGTTGGAACCAGTTATCTCTGCATAGTAAAAATTACGCATTAAGCATTCTGATGGAGGAGAATAAATTAATCCTTCCCGTACAGCCGGAAGATATCACAATTCATCTCGATGCCTTAGTGCGTTCAGGGTCCGTCGAGCAATTAGGAGTCACCTCCGTTGGCAAAGCGATCGATTTTCTGATTGCCTCCAACTCCATTAAAAATGGTGATTATTTAAGGGATAGCGAGCTCTTTTACCCTAATGTCAAGACACCATTAATTCCGTTATATCTCAAACATTAAAGAATGCGCATATATAGAATGCCTCTTTGTTCGCCAAGCCGATTTTGCTATAATGGCATAGTCGAGTATTTTATAATGAGGAGGAGTACATATGGCTTTTGAAAATCGAGTTGTCGATGCTTTTATCGAAATCCCAACCGGAAGCCAGAACAAGTACGAGTATGATAAGGAAAAAGGCAGATTTATTTTAGATCGTGTTCTCTATTCTCCCATGCACTATCCTACCGAGTACGGATATTTGGAAAATACGCTTGCGCTGGATGGCGACCCGCTTGACATTTTAGTTCTTACCACCTTTCCCACCTTCCCGGGATGCGTCATTAAATCGCGCGTAATCGGAGTCCTCATCATGTCAGATGATAAAGGCGAGGATGAAAAGCTGTTAGGCGTGCCTGCCGACGATCCCCGTTGGAATGAAGTGAAGAGCCTTGAGGATGTTCCAGCTCACCGCCTCAAAGAGATTGCGCACTTCTTCCAAGTATATAAAGACCTAGAGAATAAGAAAACTGTAATCAAAGGATGGGAAGGTCCAGAAAAAGCGGCGCAATTAATTGATGAATGCTATGCTCGTTTTGAACAGAATAAGTAAAAAAAATAATGGACTGTCCATGGGACAGTCCATTATTTTAGTCTATAAGAATTCAATAATTTCCGGTTGGCATAAAAGCAACTACGGCTCTGCCGACACTCTTGGGCTGGCAGAGCCGTAGTTTTCTTTATCCCAGATTATCTTAAAAAGTGTTCAAGAATGATGGCGAGGATCCCAATGCCAAAAAAGAAACCAAAGCCAACCGTGAACCCTTTCACCGCATCTACAAAATCGTTTTCTTCTTCAACTCTTGTATGTAATTCTTTATCCATCTGGATACTCCTTTCACTTCACTCTACTTTGATTATATCTTATCACACATCATTTGTTCAACCTTTTCAGACAGTGCTATTTCCCCGGCAAGCGCAGAATTTTCCCTTATTTAACTTTAATTATCCCGATTCGACAGGGAAATATTCGACAATTAATCGCTTTGCGGGATTTGTATCTTGAAGCTGGTTCCTTCGCCCAATGTGCTTTCTACGTAGATATGTCCTTTATGCGCCTCAACAATATTTTTTACGATGGAAAGGCCAAGTCCCGTTCCGGAACGCCCTCTGGTTCTTGCTTTGTCCCCTTTGTAGAAGCGCTCAAATAGATAAGGAATATCTTCGGGATCTATGCCGCTCCCCGTATCGGACACCTCAATTTGCAGAATTTTTTCTTTCTTTGACGGTGTTACCCTGATTTCACCATGATCCGGAGTATGCCGAATCGCATTATCAATGAGATTGGTTAAAACCTGTTCCATGCGGTCTTGATCAAGAAATACCGTATCATCCCCTGGCAGTTTATCCACCGTTAGCTGAATCCTTCGTTCCCGGGTTAGCCCGTTAAATTTTCTGCCAATTTTATCAAGCAGTTGATTTAAGCTGATTTTGGCAGGAACAAGCTGCAGATGGCCTGCTTCTATCCGGGCAAGATCCAATAACTCATTTACCAGCTTACTCATACGCACAGACTCGTCAAAGATGATTTTTACCAGTTCGCGTTGTTCCTCTTCCGTTGCAGCTATCCCGTCCAGAATCGCTTCACTATAACCCTGAAGCATGGCAATCGGGGTTCTCAATTCATGAGAAATATTGGCTACAAAATCGCTTCTTAATTTATCCAACTTGCGTTCATTGGTCACATCCCTGAATACGGCAACCGCTCCGCTAATGCCATCCCGGTCATTTAAGGGAGATACGACGACCGCCAAATAAGTTCCTTTAATCTCAATATCTTTGGCCACCTCTTCATTCCGCTGAATGGAATCTCGAAACAACTCGTATAATGGTTCCGGCAGATCATCTGCCTCATATTGCCAAAAGAAGAGATAGCGTTCTGCCTGAGGATTGGTGATCTTGATTTTCATATTTAGATCAACCGATATTACACCATCAGCCATGCTTCTTAAAATGCTGGCAATCTTCTCCTTCTCGCTGGAGAGAAGATGAACCGTCTCATCCAACTTACCGGCCATATAGTTTAAGGTGGAGCTTAATTCGCCGATTTCATCATTCGATCGAATGGTCACTCTTGTTTTAAAGTCGCCTTTGGCGATCTGGTCGGCCGCCTCTTTCATCTGCAAGAGAGGACGGGTGATGCGCGTGGATAAAAAAAAGGCAAAAATCGTGGTTAAAAGGATACCGAGTCCGGCTGCATACAAGATAAGGCTCTTCGTTCCCTTAATCGTCTCCGTTACCGCAGTCAACGATTCATAGAGGACTACAAGTTTTTTTTGATTATTCTTTTCGTAGGGTATAGCCACGACCAGCATGTCTACTAATTTATTCTCACCATTTCTTTCAACTTTAAAATAGTCACGAAAAATTACCTTTTTGCCCGTCCATCCCTCCTGCACGCGCGGATCAAGGAGGATATCAGAATCTGCTGTAGGAGAGGTCAGGTCATCCGTTGAATCAAGCACAACCAATCTCCGATCCTCTCCTTCAATTAATTGACTCACATTCTGAAATGCCAAGCTTTGGTTCGAATTTGTGGATAAAACCTGTACTACTGCAGTACCTAGTCTCTCCAAATCGTTCGATTCTTGCTGGTAATAAAATCGATCAAAAAATTGCGTTAGAAATAGGCTCAGAGCGATTAAGACAAGGGCGACCAGACCGATGATGGTAGCCCACAGCTTTCCCACTACGCTTTTCCAAATCACTTGGAGGGCACCTCAAGCTTATAGCCGACACCCCAAACAGTGCCAATCATTTTGGCTGCCTCAGGCGAGATCTTATTCAATTTCTCCCGAAGCCGTTTCACATGCGTGTCCACCGTGCGCAAATCGCCAAAAAATTCATATTGCCATACATCCTTGAGCAACTGCTCGCGCGTGAAGACCTTGTCGGGCACTTGGGCAAGATAGTAAAGCAATTCATATTCCTTAGGCGTCAGATTCACCTCAACGCCGTCAACGAGCACACGGTGCGCGCTATGATTGATGGTTAAATGCGGGAATGAAATGGTCTCAAATTGCGGATTGGCCGTATCGAGATAAGCGTTGGATGCGGCTCTGCGCAATACCGCTTTTACACGGAAGACCAATTCCCTCGGGCTAAACGGCTTCACCACATAATCATCCGCACCCGCCTCGAAGCCTTGAATCCGATTGGATTCTTCTCCTTTGGCCGTAAGCATAATCACAGGAGTTGATTTATGGTCGCGCAACTTTTCGCATACTTCTATCCCATCCATGCCGGGAAGCATCAAATCAAGAATGATCAGATCATAATCGTTCTCTAGAGCCATTTTAAGGGCTTCCTCGCCATTTTCTGCCTCATCAAGATGAAATTGCTCCCTCTCCAGATACATTTTGATCAATCGGCGAATTCTCTCTTCGTCATCTACCACTAATACTCTCACATTTTGATTTTCCATACTACCCCTCCAATATGGATTGTTTAAACATTTTAAGCATATGAATGGAGACCTGAGATGATCAGATTAACTCCAACCAGTGTAAACATGACGATCACGAATCCCAGCGTAGCCATCCAAGCCGATTTTTTCCCGTGCCAACCAATCGATAGGCGCAAATGTAGATAGACACTGTAAAACAGCCAAGTGATAAGCGCCCATACCTCTTTCGGATCCCATCCCCACGGGCGTCCCCATGCCTCGGCAGCCCAGATCATCGCGAAGATAAGCGCACCTAACGTGAAGATCGGGAACCCGATTGCAATGGCGCGGTAGCTGATTTCATCGATGGTTTCAGCATCCAGATCTGCATCGTTTAAGCGCTTGTGGAGCACCATCGATAATCTCTTGCGGGCGATGAGCCGAGATAGAAGGTAAAGCAATGTTCCGACCAGCACGGACCAAATGATGGTATTAAATTTATTCCCCGCATTGGCGCCCTTCATCCAGCCCGGGGTTTCGAAGAAGGGGCCAAAACCAGTATCCGTCAGCTTCTTCCCTTCATGAGGCGAGACAATGCTTGGCATGGTGTAGGTTACCGTCTGTTCTTTCCCCCATTGATCCACTACCGCATATTGATCGGTATAACCAATTCCCCTGAACAAAAATGCCAGAACAACAAAAGCAAGGACCACATGGACAACCCACATGATCATTTCAAGCAAACGCGTTTCAATCCTTGGCTTTGATTGATCCACTTTATGCAGCAAATACATAAAACCTGCGGCAAAACCCACCGCAAAAGCTCCTTCACCCATCGCTGCCACGGTTACATGGATATATAACCAGTAGCTTTGCAGAGCAGGAATCAAAGGCTCAACTTTAGTCGGAAAGACGGAAGCATATGCGATCAGGATGATCGTAAGGGGTAGAACGATAATTCCCAGCAACGCCAATTTATAGATGCGATAAATGATTAAAAAGGCGAGAATAATCGCAAAAGCAAGGAAAGAGGTAAATTCAAACATATTGCTGGTTGGTGCATGTCCGCCCGCGATCCAACGCAAAATCTCAAATAAGGCATGAAGTGCAAATGCGATTAAAGTCAGGACAAAGCCCCTTTTGCCCCACTTTAAAGTATGGGCTTGCGGATTTTCACTCCCCCGCCACTTTCTCCCCGTCAGAGAGATGAAAAAGGCGATGGCAGCAAAAACATAAAAGAAAAATGCGATAAATAAAGACCCGCTGCTAAGTGAGATTAAACTCATTTACGCTTACCTCCTTGATCCATATTGGCTATGTTAAGCCCGATATTACTTTCTGAAACGATTTTTTCAATCTCTTTGCGCAATCCAAACCAGTTTTTATTTGTATGAGCCGCCAAGTGAAGCATGCCGTCCTCATACCTAAGCCATATGCGGCGATGCTGAAAGTAAAAGCCCAATACGAGACCAATCATGACCACTGCGCAAGAAAAATAGAGAACAGGCAGGCCGCGGTCAATCCGAACCATCAGCCCCGTTTTATCTTTAAGAACAAAGTCTGCCAGTTCGTATCCAAAACGGTTATCGGGGGTAAGCTCATCAGCATTGAACCCGGCAATCATCCAACCCTTCTCGCCTTCCGGATGATCCGGTGAGAATACCTGAAGAACAAAAGCGGGACGATTCGGATTCCTGGATTTGGAATAGGGCTCTTTTCTTTCATTAAGATCGAAATCCGGATAATACTCCAATACCTTAACCGTATACCCATTGCCTAGATCGAACTCTGGAAGCGGATCATAGAGGTTAAGCTCGATCTCTCCGATCACTTGCTTTTTTTCTTTATCCATTACCTTTACTTTTAACGCATAAAGCTGATTAAGCTGATAGCTTGCTTGATAGAGAAATAACCCTTGATATTCCAATGGATGATTAACCCGGATCTCATCCGCATGAACCTCTTTAAGTTCGCCGTTCACTTTTTCAAACAGGATGGCGTCAGTCTGATAGTTTTTTACCACTTTCTCTTCTATATCCAGTTTTTGCGGGAATTCATCTTCATTATAGACTTCCAGTTTAAAATCTTCATTCTTCAGATAGTAATCGGTTCCCGGAAGCTGTTTCGTCTCCCCTTCCCAGACCCAAACCCGCTCATCCAGATAAAAACCTGGGATTAAACGGAGCATAACCGAAAGAATAATCATGATTAAGCCTATATGATTGATGTATGGCCCCCAGCGGCTAATACGTCCTTTTTCGGCCAGGATTCCCTCTTCCGTTCGCTTGATCTTGTAGCGCTTTTTCTTTAATGCCTCTTCCAGCATATCCAGCGCAGATGCAACGGTTTCATTTGCTGTATAAAAGCGCTGTCTTTTGTAAAAATTGAGGCTCTTGGGAATGCGCTGCTGGTTAAGCGCACGATATAAAGGTATGACACGGTCTATACTGCAGATGACGAGGGAAACTCCAATCATCAGCAACAAAAGTATAAACCACCACGATTGATACAGATTGTGAAATCCCAACAGATAGTATACTTTACCTAACCAGCCATAGGTTTCCGGATAGAACTGCGACGCTGGCAATGAGGAGAGCTTAAACTCATCCTGCGGCAGTATGGTTCCGATGATCGCAGCGATTAAAGTGATCACAATCATCCAGACCGCATTCCGGACGGATGAAAAAAAGCTCCATATCATGTCCAAGAGGTTTTTGGACTGTAATTGGGATCTTCTGGCCATCCCCTCGTAACGCATATTCAACAGTTGGTTCTGATTTTCATCTAATGGATTTCCACAGGATTCGCAAATGGATGTCCCGGGCGGACTCACATGTCCGCACGAACATTTTATGTCCTTCATCGGTGTTCCTCTCTTTCGTTACATACAGTTCCCACTCCATGCTTATATTAATTATAGTCAATAGATTTCTCTATTTTAGATGGGGAATTTGAACAAGTTGTGAACGATCATAATCCCAAATCACTTTTAAGACGTATAATTTCTGCCTCCGTAAGCCGGCGATACTCGCCTTTCTTCAAATCTCCGAGTGTAAGAAATCCTAACCGCACCCTTTTTAAATAGATGACGGGAAAACCAACCTGTGCGCACATCCTGCGAACTTGCCGGTTCTTGCCCTCATGGAGGATTATGCTTAACCAGCTATTTCCTTTAGCATCGCATTCAATCAAAGCTACTTCAGCAGGAGAGGTGACTCCATCTTCCAGCTTTACCCCATTTCTTAATTGTTCTAAAGCTTCTGGCGTCGGTTTTCCTTGTACATAGGCCCTATACTCTTTCTCGATTTCATATCTGGGGTGCATGACGCGATTGGCCAATTCACCATCATTGGTGAGAAGCAATAGTCCCTCCGTCTCATAATCTAACCGGCCCACGGGATAGACTCTGCTGGTTACGCGCTTCAGCAGATCAAGAACCGTTCTCCTCCCCTGCGGGTCACGTGCGCTTGTAATCACTCCCGCAGGCTTATGCAGGAGAATATATACCCTCTCCTCATTTTCCAACAATTTGCCATCGACTTCAATTCGATCGGAAAAGGGATTAACCTTAACCCCAAGTTCGGTCACCTGCTTGCCGTTCACGCGCACCCTACCTGCACGAATATACTCTTCACATTTTCGTCGGGAAGCTACTCCTCTCTCTGCCATAACTTTTTGCAGGCGCTCCATCTCTTTCACCTCAAATGTAATCTTACTCCTAATCCTTCCTCATCACAAGTATAGAGGTAATTTCTTCCCAATGCAAAATAACCCGCCCGGCTTACGACCACCCCCAAAAAAAAAACACCGGAGATCGATCTCCGGTGTTTTGCAAAAAATTAACCAAACAGAAGTGTCACAATGACTATTGAGGCGATCATGCCGGCTAAATCGGCAATTAACCCCACTTTCAGCGCGTAACGGTACTTTCGTATGCCCACAGAGCCAAAATAGACAGTAAGTATGTAGAGTGTGGTATCCGTGCTACCCTGCATAACCGAAGCGAGCCGGCCCACGAACGAATCGGGTCCATACTGCTTAAAAATATCGGTCATAACAGCGGTCGATCCGGCACCTGAGATCGGCCTTAAGATCGCCAAAGGGATAATATCTCCAGGGATATGAAAGAGCTTGAGCAGCGGTTCCAATACTCCGATCAACCAACCTAGTGCTCCAGAAGCCCGAAAAACCTCAACGGCAACCAACATCCCGACCAAATGCGGGATAATGGATACCGCAGTGCCAAATCCATCTTTTGCTCCTTCCACGAAGGTCTCATATATGGGGACGCGCTTGATCAAGGCAGTAGTGATGATAAATGCGATCAGCACAGGGATAGACCAAGACGAGATGAGTGAAATAATCTCAACCAAGGACTCACCTCCGGATTATGAATGGTATCTCTTCTGGTAATAACGATCAACGATAATCGCGACTAAAGTAGAGCAGAGCGTCGCGATGATAGCGGCTCCGACAATCTCCACAGGATCGCGGCTTCCTGCGGCAATGCGGTAGCCAATAATGGTACTCGGGATAATCGTAAGGCTGGAGGTGTTTAATGCCAACAGCGTTATCATCGACTTTGAGGCTTCTTCTTTTCTCTTATTTATTTTTTGCAATTCTTGCATCGCTTTTAATCCCATCGGAGTAGCAGCATTGCCTAAACCTAAGATATTTGCGCTCATATTGGATAGAATATAGCCCAGAGCAGGGTGGTCTTTGGGCACATCAGGGAATAGAAAACGAACAACCGGTTTCAGCAGGTCTGTCAGCTTTGCCAACAAGCCGGAATACTCGGCAATCTTCATCAAACCCAGCCATAGAACCAGAAAACTGATCAAAGTAAAGCTGACCGTCACGCCATTTTTGGCACCTTCAAAGACGGCTTGGTTCATTTGATCCATTTTTCCGCTCGCGGCAGCTACGAGAAGGCCGATCAAAATCATGCCTCCCCAGATATAATTGACCATCTTGACTCCCCCTAAAACATGGTCCTCCAAAAAAGATTCCAATTGTTCCAGAATGAATGGGTCTTTCCTGTTTCGAGCAAATCCCTGTCCGTTGAAGTTGAGCGGTCTTTGATCATCAACGGAACGGAATCTAATAAAACATCCTTTACATAGACTTGTAGATAGGCTGCAGGCATACCTTCGATCAGGTTAGTATTTTTAAGAGGCAGCACCTCAGAACGAATTTCGCTCTCCTCTCCTTCTTTTAACGGGTGAATCGAACTGCGCATCGCAACATATTGCAGAGAATCTTTATCCCGCTCGTCGCCATCTGTGACAATCTGATCCTTTCTGATGATCTCAACCTCCTGAAAATCATGGAACCCATAATCAAGCAGGCTTGCAGAATCATTCCAATCATTGCCATCATTTAATACAACTACGGCAATTTGCCGGTCGCCGCGCGTTGCAGAAGAAACAAGACAGCGCTTAGCGATTTTGGTGAATCCCGTTTTAACCCCATCCGCCCCTTCATAGATCCTGAGCATCTTGTTTTTGTTATGCCATTTGCGGTCCCAATTCATCCCTTCAAGCGGTGCCGTCTTCACTTGGGTGGAGACAATCTTATGAAAGGTTGGATTTTTTAATGCGTAGGCGGTTAGAATCGCCAAATCCCTGGCGGATGAGTAATGTTCCGGATGATCCAAACCATGCGGATTGACGAAATGGGTATTTTCCAGACCCAAATACTCTGCTTTCTCGTTCATCAAAAAAGCAAAGCCCTCAACAGATCCGCCAATATGTTCCGCGATGGCAACCGCGGCATCATTCCCGGAACGAAGCATCAATCCGTACAGCATATCTTCCAGGCTCAACTTTTCCCCAAGTCTCAGATAAATGGAAGAGCCCTCTACCCCAACCGCTTGAGGGCTTGTCGTTACCATGTCGCTGAGATTGCCTTCCTCAATCGCCACAATGGCTGTCATAATTTTTGTCAGGCTTGCGATCGGGAGCTTTTCATCCGCATTTTTTTGATATAAAATCCTGCCTGATTTTACATCAATCATGGCAGCAGCCTCTGCGCTAACCGATGGTTCAGAAGCAAACGTTATTGGTGTGAGATAAAAAAGGAAAAGGATCGTAAGAAATAGAATGATTATTTTTTTCATGAAAACCTCCAACCATCATTAATGGTACATGTATATGCGGGAGGTTGGATTTTAGATGTTCTGTGCCTGAAAAAAAGTAAACAAGCACCCTTTACTTTTGCAAACCACTAAAATAACCACCCGGCTTAAGACCACCCCAAAAAAGTGAAGATACGCTTTGCAGTAAGTTCCGATTACTTTTTGGGGACCCCGGATCTGCGCTGCGCCGGGCGGGGCCCCAACCTTTCTTACACTGCTTTATCGCTTTAAAGAAATTAAACTTTCTTACTCTACAAAAAAATCCGGTATCCTGCGAAAGGATTACCGGATTTTTTGCAACAGCTTTATTCCTTTGCTTCGTTCGTATTGCTTTCATCCATATTTGTAACGTTCTCAACGGGGAAGAGCGATTTTGACTCCAGAAGCATCTCATTCGCGTTTATCCCCTCTGGCAGCGGCGGAAGATCATCCAACGACTGCAAACCGAAATGCTCTAAAAATGCCTTCGTGGTTCCAAAAAGAATAGGACGGCCTGTTCCCTCCAGTCTGCCTACCTCTTTGATTAAGCCTTTATTGATTAATGTCTGAATGGCTTTCTCACTCTTTACGCCTCGAATCTCTTCGATCTCGCTTCGCGTAATCGGCTGTTTATATGCAATGATGCTTAGCGTCTCTATGGCAGCTTGAGAAAGCGTAGATTGCTGCGGTGAATGGGCCAACTTTGCAAAATACGGGGCATGGCTGGGCAAAGTGGTCAGTTGAAAGCTTTTGGCCACCTCAACGATCTGTATCCCCCTGCCTTCTCGCTTGAAATCAGCCATCATATCATAAATCAAATCAACGACAGTCTCTTGGTCGATATCTAGTACTTCAGCAATCTGTTTAGCATCCAGCCCCTCATCCCCAGATACAAATAATAGGCCTTCAATAACAGACTTCATCATCACATAATCCAATGACAAATCCCCCTACTCCACTCTTGCTATAATCTCAATCTCATCAAAATTACGAGGTTGGCGAATCAGAATTCTCTTTTGTTTGATTAATTCCAGAATGGCTAAGAATGTTACTACCATTTCAGCGCGGCTCCATGCAGATTGAAATAATTGGCTAAAATAGAGAGGTGAAGATCTGCTTAATAACAGCGCGAGAATATCCTCCATTTTCTCATTAACGGAGATTTCCTCTTTTGCCACTGTGGTAATCCGGTTTTCATCCTGTTTTTTCTTCCAGACGGATTGAAAGGCAATATATAGTTGCAATATGGAAAGGTTATAGCTGGGTTGAAGATCATATTCCTCTGTGACAAATTGATGCAAATCTTCCGCAGGCCGGGTATAAACTTGATTTCTTTTAAATTCCATCTCTTTTAAGGCTTCGGAGGCGAGCTTATATCTTTTATATTCGATCAAGCGCTGTATTAACTCCTCCCGCGGATCGATTTCCTCTTCCATCTGATCAAGGGGATCATAAATCGGTTCTTCATGTTTTGGCAGCAGCATCCTGCTTTTGATCGAAAGGAGAGTGGCTGCCATTACCAAAAATTCACTTGCGATATCAATCTTAAATTCCTGCATGCTGTAAATATAAGTTAAATATTGGTCGGTAATCTCTGCAATCGGGATATCATAGATATCTACTTCTGCCTGCTCAATTAGATGGAGCAACAAGTCGAGTGGTCCTTCGAATGTTTGTAGTTTTACCGGATAGGCCATCTTGTTCATTCCTTATAAAACTAGATATTCCTATTTTAAGCGGTTTACGAGAAGATGACCAGAAAAAATTAATCTCTGCCACCCGAACCGTGACAGAGATGATATTCTATCTTATCAATTGCGGTATCCGTTTTACATCATTGCGGATCAGATCTTCATATGTCTCCCGTTGGATGATCAACCTTGCTTCGCCGTTTCGCACAAAGATCACCGCGGGTCTAGGGATGCGGTTATAATTGCTGGCCATTGAGTAGCCGTATGCTCCCGTACAGGAAACAGCCAAGAGATCATTAGGGTGAACCGTTGGCAAATCTATATCCCAGATCAGCATATCGCCGCTCTCACAGAGCTTCCCTGCAATGGAGTATCTTTCATTCACAGGCTCCAACGCGCGGTTGGCCAGGATGGCTTCGTGCGAGGCTTGGTATAGTGCAGGTCGAATATTATCTGACATTCCCCCGTCAACGGAAACATAGGTACGTAACCCGGGCAGTCTCTTAATCGCACCTAAGCGGTACAGCGTGGTCCCTGCTTCGCCGACAATGCTCCGACCAGGCTCGAACCATATCTCAGGCAAGGAAATGCTTTTCTCTGCAAACCGTTTTTTCACCCAACGTAAAATCTCTTTCACAACACTCTCAATGGGCGAAGGGTTATGCTCTTCATTATAGCGAATGCCAAACCCGCCCCCCAAGTTAAGCACCTTGATCGGGACATCAAGATTTTCGATATAGTCTGCAATTTTATCTATAGCTGCAATAAAGCCTTCTGAACCGAAGATTTGCGAACCGATATGGGTATGCAAGCCCAGGAAATTAAAATGAGGGATTGCCCTGACTTGTTTTATTGCTTCATCCACCTGTCCGCTGGCCAGATCAAAGCCAAATTTGGAATCTTCTTGTCCGGTTTGAATATATTTATGCGTGCTGGCATGAACACCGGGTGTGATTCTGAGCAACACATCTACTTCCTGATTCCTTTCTCTGCACAGTTCACTTAATAAGGCAATCTCATAAAAATTATCCACCACGATGCAGCCAATCTTTTCTTCCAGGGCCATTTTCAATTCTTCCAGAGATTTGTTATTGCCATGAAAGTGAATCCGTTCCGGTGGAAATCCGGCCTGGATCGCCGTGTATAACTCTCCGCCTGAAACCACGTCTATGGAAAGCCCTTCTTCGGCGATCAATTGAACCATGCCAATTGAACAGAAGGCTTTGCTTGCATAGGCAATCTGGAATGGTATCCCTTCACTTTTGCAGGCTTGGATAAATGTGCGGCATTGCGAACGAATATGCTCTTCATCATATATGATTAATGGCGTGCCAAATTCTCTGGCCAGTTCAACAGTATCGCAACCGCCAATCTCTAAATGACCTCTTTGATTAATGCGACTGTTTCCATGCAGAAACATGCTCTAACCCCTTCCCCTCCATCAGATCTGCTATATAAAACAAAAATACAGCAGGCATAAGACGCCTACTGTATGAACAGCTCAACGTTCTCATCCCGGGTAGCTCTCCGCAAAGAAGAACTTCTTTGCGACAGTCGGTTATCTATTCGACAACAGACCAGCAAATCAGCCGTGGCAAGGCTGATTCACTTCGGCGATTTGACCTTTCTCTTCCTTCCTCGCAGCCAACTCCAGAAGATACTCTTTCGCATCGCGCCTCTACCTCATCCATAGATGAGGCATATGTAATTGGATTCAGTTTAACACATTTATCTCTACAAATACAATAGTAAATTAATTGCTTCTGGATTGATTGCGGGGATGTACAATACTTAGCCGTTTTTTCATCGATGGGATAGACATGCGGATCAGCACATTAACCAAGCCGCCCAGATTAAACGGAATAAATGGCCACAGATACGGGGTATTTAAAGAGCGGGTCATCACCAAAAACAAGAGAACAAGCGTAATCCCTACCACAAAGCCGGGGACTTTAAACAGGAATACCATGATCAGAAGAAATAGCCGAACCAGCCGATTGGCAAGGCTTAACTCATAACTTGGCGTGGAAAATAAGCCAATCGCAACGATAGCCAAATAAAGAATCACTTCCGGAGCGAAGAGACCCACCTTTATGGCGATATCGCCGATCAGTACAGCAGCAATTAATCCCATTGCGGTGGCCAGCGGGGTAGGCGTATGGACGGCTGCCATTCTCATCAGATCAATGCCAATCTCTGCCATTATCATCTGAGCAAATACAGGAATATCTCCGCTTTTCTCCTTCAAACCAATGAAATCCAGAGCTTTCGGAACCAGACTTGGTTCTTCAATGTAGAGGTACAAAACCGGAAGCAAAAACAGCGAGGCTAAGATCCCAATAAAGCGAACCCATCTTAAATAGGCGCCCGTAACAGGGGTTTGACGGTACTCTTCCGCATGTTGTACATGGTGAAAGAGCGTCGTTGGCGTGATCATGATACTGGGCGATGTATCCACATAGATCAGCACATGTCCTTCAAGAAGATGGGCAGCGGCTACGTCAGGTCTCTCCGTAAATCTGACCAATGGAAACGGATTCCAGGTTTGGCTGATGAGAAACTCTTGGATCGATTTTTCTGCCATCGGCAGTCCATCCACTTTAATATCCGAAATTTTTTCGCGAATGAGTTGAACCAAACCGGGATCAGCGACATCTTGCAAATAGACGATCGCGACATCGGTTTTTGAGCGTTCGCCAACTTGCTTCATTTCAATGCGCAGATGTTCATCCCGAATCCTGCGGCGAGTAAGGGCGGTATTGACCACAAGCGTTTCGGTAAAACCATCTCTAGAGCCTCTAACTACTCTCTCGGTATCTGGTTCTTCCGGAGTTCTGCTTGGGTATTTCCGCGCATCTACTACGATCGCCTCTTCATAACCGTCAATAAAGAAGACATACAAGCCTGTCAGGATAAAATCTACAGCCTCATCAATCGTTCTTACTCCTTCGACCTGAACATGAGTCATATGGCGGGAGAATAGCTCTTTAAAAGGTTGCGGAGTTAGATCGGAACGTTCCAAATCAGCCAGTTCATTTAAGATCAGAACCAGAACATCATTATTGGTAAGTCCATTACAGTAAGCAATAGCCATATTGCGGTCAGCAAAGTTCATTTCGCGTATGCCAATATCGAATGAGATGCCGAACCCTAGCCGTTCACGCAGGATCTTTAGGTTCTCTTCAAGCCTTTTTTTAATATGGATGGCATTTTTTAGCTCGTTATTCTCTCCTGACATCTGTCCCACTTCTCTCTAAAAATTCTGCCGTTGTTTCTAACCCTTTGGTCTAAAGATAAGTGAAGCGAAAAAGCCAAAGATGATCGCTGCGGAAATACCCGCGCTGGTCAGTTCAAATATACCGGTTATAATTCCGATTATCCCGTGTGCCTCCGCCTCCGAGATCGCACCATGAACAAGCGCATGACCAAAGCTGGTAATCGGAACGGTTACCCCTGCGCCTGCGAAGTCAATCAATTTATCGTATAATGTGTCATCTTTACCTGCTGGAATTCCATCCAGTACTGCGCCCAGCACAACCAGAGTGGTCATTACATGAGCGGGGGTCAATTTTGCCACATCAAGCAGGAGTTGACCAAATACACAAATCAGACCACCGATAAAAAAGGCGATTAAATACTCCATCAATAGACACCCCTATTCATCCACTTCAAATGCGACTGCATGTGCAATGCAAGGTATGCTTTCACCTTGCTGATAGGTTAGCGGGCTTAACAACGCCCCGGTGGCAAGGACGAGCAAGCGGGAAATCTTTCCGCGCTCCATCTCTTTTAAGAGATGGCCATATGTTACAAGTGCGCTGCTGGCGCATCCGCTCGCTCCGGAAAATACCTCCGGATCATCCTTTCGGTAGAGCATCAGCCCGCAATCGTTATAGTATGGGGCAATTTCATACCCCTGCTCCTTCATTAATGAAACCAGAATGGGAGCACCCACGCCTGCCAAATCACCGGTGACGATCAAGTCATAATCACTTGGTTTTCGTCCCGTATCCTTAAGATGGGCAAGAAGCGTGTCTGCAGCCGCTGGCGCCATGGCAGAACCCATGTTAAAGGGGTTTTTGATTCCCATATCCACGATCTTGCCTAATGTTGCATATGTGACTCTTATCCCAGTCCCGCCCCTGCCTACCAGAACGGATCCTGCACCCGTAGCTGTATATTGTGCGGTAGGAGGTTTTTGACCGCCATATTCTGTGGGATAGCGATATTGTTTCTCTGCTGTAGAATTATGGCTGCTGCAGGCGGCAACGGCAAGATTGCAATAACCTGCATTTACCAAAGCGCTAGCCTGTGCCAGTGATAACATAGAGGTTGAGCATGCGCCATATGTTCCTATAAACGGAATTTGTATCGTGCGTGAGGCAAATGTTGCGCTTATAATTTGATTTAACAGGTCCCCGGCCAAGATCATGTCAATATCTTCTGCAACCAAACCTGCTTTTTCCAAGGTCTTGTTTATGGAAGCCTCCAAAATTTTTTTCTCTGCCTTTTCCCACGTAGCTTCACCGACATAATTGTCATCAAAAACAATATCAAATTCGTTCCCTAATGGCCCATTTCCCTCTTTGGGCCCAACTGCGGTTCCTGCCGATCTTATCCGAACATCCGAAGAGAAGTACCATGTTTGACGACTGACTCGAAAACTCAAACCAAAGCTCCTCCTTAATAATTAAAGATTGTACGAATCAAACCTATGACAAATGCGGAAACCACACCAAACACGATAACAGAACCCGCAAGTTTAAACATGTTGCCCCCGACACCAAGAACATACCCTTCTGCGCGGTGTTCAATGGCAGCAGAAGCGATGGAGTTGGCAAATCCAGTGACAGGTACGGCTGATCCTGCACCCGCAAATTGTCCGATCCGGTCATAGACTCCTAAGCCCGTCAAAAGCACAGCAATAAAGATTAAAGTGGCTACGGTTGGATTGCTGGCCGTTTTTTCGTTAAAATCAAAAACCTGCATATAAAATTTTTGCAAGAGCTGACCCAGCAAGCAGATAAATCCGCCAACAAGAAATGCTTTTAGACAATTGAGCAGCACCGGAGGTTTAGGTTCAAACTGTTTTGCTTTCTGTTGATATTTTTGCTGCTCTTCCTTCTGCTCTTTCTGTTTTTGGGCTTTCAATTTCTCATTCATTGCATCTCACCTACTCCTCAGTTGTTCTTCGCTTTATTGTGCTGCTCTTCGCTGGATTTCACTTCACTTATGCGGGCAATCTTTATGGGTGTAAAAATATCAGCCAATGGAACAATGAGCCGAACACTTTGCCAAAGACCATCGCCATCAGCAACGCCAATAAATTTTTCTTCATGCCCAGCCTTTTGGATAAAATCGGCAATACATTCAGCACTTCCGTTAATGCAGCAGCCAAAAGACCGACAAAAATGCCCGCAATTCCTCCGAAGAGCATGATGAAAAGATGAACCAAAGGAAGCAAAATCTTAAGATCAAGTAGATCGATTACGGTAAAAAAACAGGCACCCAAAATTAATGACCATTGTAAAGAGACCATCTTTTTCTGATTCCGCGTAAGTTGGGCAAGGCGCGGAATGATGTCAAGAACGGTTAATAGCGCTACCAAGCCGCTGCCAACAGCTATACCTCCACTCAATCCAATCATGATCATGAGCAGATTACCTAAACTCATGCTCCCCCCTGCGGTTTTCTTTATTTTCATATGCTTTAGCATACTTTTCGATATTCTCTTGGTATAAATACATCTCTAACTCTAAAGGGCTTGGTTCCTCATTTAGCCTTTTTCGGAAAATCTGATTGAAAAAAACAATCATTCCGATGCCGATCCCGATGGAGTAGGGAATTTGCAACAGGTACGGATGGTTATTATGTTCACCTGTCAACAGATAAAAAATGCGTTGATGAACCTCAGCCATGCTTACATCGGTGTGAAAATTCATAATGGCCAAGCCGCTGCCGATAAATAGAATCATCCACACAAGAATCAGAAGTAACTTAGAGGCACTTTTCTTATGAGTTGCTTCCACTTCAACCAGCGTCTCTTCACTACCGATGAACTGGATAGTTAAGTTAGGGAATTTTTCCCCTATCGAGCGGATAATGCGAATCGCATCAATCACCAACAGATTGCCATCCCCCTCATTCCGGACATAGATCAGGGTTCTTTTTAACTTCTTTTCCACATCCTCAGAGGCAACCACTTGTGCCACGTCTTCAAGAAAGATCTGTGAAACATCTTGATTGATCTTGACTTTCGTTCGCAAGCGCAGAAAAGCCTGATTGGACATGGACATGATGTTCTGCTCCTTTCTGTGCATCTCTAGGTTATTATTTGCAAAATCTAATCAGAAAAACCCACTCGGCTTAAGACCACCCCAAAATACGCTTTGCAGTAAGTTCCGATTACTTTTTGGGGACCCCGGATCTGCGCTGCGCCGGGCGAGGCCCCATCCGCTCCCTTCGTTTTTTTTCAAAAAATAAAACTTCTTATGCCCATGAAAAAACAGATAAACCTTAGAGGTCTATCTGTTTTTTCATGTTTTGCAATATTCGCTTCTCCAACCTTGAAACTTGAACCTGAGATATTCCTAATCGCTCAGCCACTTCAGACTGGGTTTGATCCTTAAAATAACGCAGATAAACAATCAGCCGCTCCCGTTCATTTAGTCGTTCAATTACATCTTTCAAGGCTAAGTTGGAAAACCATGTTTCCTCGGAATCATCGGCGATCTGATCCATCAAGGTAATCGGATCACCATCATTTTCATAAACCGTCTCATGGATGGAAGCGGGTGATCGGCTGGCTTCCTGTGCAAATACTACATCTTCCGGAGAGATGCCAAGACTCTGGGCAATCTCGTTAATGGTCGGATTTCTCCCCAGTTCCTTGGCAAGATCATCACGCGTTCGCCGGATTCGATTCCCCATTTCCTTTAATGAACGACTCACCTTAATGGCTCCATCATCACGCAGAAAACGCTGGATTTCGCCGATAATCATCGGAACCGCATAGGTGGAAAATTTCACGTCATATTTGAGATCAAATTTATCCACTGCTTTTAATAAGCCAATACAGCCGATCTGAAAAAGATCATCTGGTTCATACCCGCGGTTGATAAATCGCTGCACCACGGACCAAACTAAACGCAGATTGGCATTGACCAATGCATCACGCGCCTCGGTATCTCCTGATTGGCTATTTTTAATCAGTTCCCTTACTTCTTGATCAGAAAAACTTGGAGGACTAGTCGAGTGCAAATGAATTTCCATAGTCCACCTCAATTACTCATTATTGGTTGTGTTGAGAGATGTTTGACCATCCTGATTTTTGTTCCTCTATTTGGGCCGGTTACAATTTCAAGCTCATCCATAAAATTTTCCATAATGGTAAATCCCATGCCTGAGCGTTCAAGTTCAGGCTTTGTCGTAAACAGGGGCTGCCTTGCTTCCTCCACATTGGCAATCCCGATTCCTTCGTCTTCTACTTCGATGATGACCGAATTATTCTCAATCGTGGTGCGAATCGTAATCAATCCATCCGGACGATTATCGTATCCATGAATAATGGAGTTGGTTACTGCCTCAGAGATTACCGTTTTAATCTCTGTCAGTTCTTCAAGTGTAGGATCAAACGGCATGAGAAAGGCAGCAACACTGACCCGCGCCAGAGCCTCATTTTCACTGCGGCTGCTAAAGGTAAGCTGCATCATATTTCTCATTTCAGGCCACCCCCAATGCTGAGAGAGCCTCTTCTTCCGACTCTTTTACGGACAAGATTTTAAACATTCCCGACATTTCAAAAATCCGATAGATAATCGGGTTCATGGAGCAGACTACCATTTTCCCTTTTCTGCTTGAGATGATCTTATATCTTCCCAAAATCACGCCCAAACCGGAGCTGTCCATAAAGGATAGATGCTTTAAGTTAAGTAAAAGATGAGAAATCTGCCGTTCTTTCAGTTCAAAATCCAACTGATCGCGCAAACTGCTTGCGGTATGATGGTCCAATTCACCAAAGAGGCGAACCACCAGTACGGTTCCGTGTACTTCTGTCTCCAACTGCAATAAGCTCATTACGTTCACTCCTTCTTCCCAATCAAACCTGATTTTACAGAGCAGCAATTATAACAACCCACACTGCTCAATATTTCTCTATCTAGAAAACCATTTCCTGCCAGGCGACAAAAGAAGTAAAAAATCGAGAAACCTAGTCAATAGCCGGCATCTCGATCGAAAAAAGCGAAAACCTGTCTCCGCTAAAAGGAGATCATTGCTCTAAAGGATTTTAAAAAGGTTTGCCACAGGTTTGCTTTCTCGCTTGTTTCTGAAGCAACCAAATTGATCTGACTTATGGTTTTACCCTCTTTTTTCACAAACAGATGCCCCACTACATCACCTTTCTTAACGGGCGCTTTAACGTAATCGCTCACAACGATTTCCTGTTTGTAACTCTCTGGACTTTCTCCCCGTTTGGTTAAGATACCAAATTGATGGGGTGTAACAGCCCCGATTTCCGGAACGCTGCCTTTATCCACTTTAACTCTTGCCACTTCCGCATCTTTATGGAAAAGCACATGATTGGCATATTGATTAAATGCATAATCGAGCATTTGCGTCACCTCTCGATTGCGTGCTTTTACATCAGGTTCGCCCATCACTACCGCAATCACTCTCATATTTCCTTTTTTGGCCGTTGCCGATAAGCAGTAGCGTGCTTCATCCGTAAAACCGGTTTTTAAACCATCTAATCCCTCATAGAAACGGACGAGCTTATTGGTATTTACCAGCCAAAAGGGATTTTGTGAATCTTTGCGAAGATAATCCTGATAGATGCTTGTATATTTCGTAATCGCTTCATAGCGGAGCAGCTCTCGGCTCATAATCGCAATATCATAAGCGGTTGTATAATGGTTGGGGGCCGGCAGGCCATTGCAGTTTACAAAATTAGTGTTATGTAAACCTAATTCCTTCGCCTTTTGGTTCATTCTTTCCACAAATGCCTCCTCCGTCCCGGCAATATATTCTGCCATGGTCACAGAGGCATCATTGCCGGAAGCCACAGCAATCCCTTTTAAGAGATCTTCCACGGACATCTCTTCTCCAACTTCCAGGAAGATCTGTGAACCTCCCATAGAAGCTGCATATTCGCTGGTTCTCACCTTATCCGTCAACCTGATATCGCCGCGATCGAGAGCTTCCATAATTAATAACATCGTCATGATCTTGGTAATGCTGGCAGGAGGCAGCTTCTCATTCGCATTTTTTTCAAAAAGGATCGTTCCTGTATCCATATCCATGAGAATGGCTGATTTTGCATTTTGGGCTAATTGTATCTTTGATTTTTCACCGGCATATGCGACGAATGAAAGCAGATGCAAAAATAAAATGGATAAAATGAGACAGTAAGAAATTCGTTTCATTGTCCCTACTCCCTTCCAAATTCTCTTATCATTTTGCACAAAAGCATGGGAATTTATTCCTGTAGTCCAAAGAAAACTTGGCTAGCGCAAAACCATTGGATGCAGGAGATGCACGGTTGCGCTATTGTAGGGCCATAGCTTGAGGCATCCTTCAATAAAAAAAGCTTTTTGATCAGAGAGCTATTCTCTCTGGACCAAAAAGCTGTTCAACTTTATACGATTACATCCAAGATTAATTGCGGAAGAGATACCCTTCCCTCAGAAATTTGAATGGAGTCGATGACCAACTTTTTAACCCTCTCTACCTGATCCCTCTCGTTTACATGAAGGGTGGCAATCGGCTCTCCCATACGGACTGAATCCCCGATCTTCTTATGGAGGATGATGCCGACGGCCAGATCAATTTTTGCCTCTTTGGTTGGACGTCCTGCACCCAACAGCATGGCCGCAGTGCCAATATCGGCACATTCAATTTGGCTTACGACCCCCGATTGACTCGCCAGAATCTCAATATAGTGTTCTGCTTTCGGCAAGAGGCTTGGATCATCCACCATTCTGCCATCGCCATTTTGCGCGGTGACAAGTTCTTTTAGCTTGGCTAATGCCTCACCATTGGCGATCTTTGTTTGCAATAACTTATAGCCCTCTTCAAAAGTGCTTACTTTTTCAGCAAGCACCAACATATGGGCTCCAAGCGTTAAGGATAATTCCTGCAAATCTTTGGGACCTTCACCCCGAAGAGTCATTATGGCCTCTTTGACTTCTAGCGCGTTTCCAACTGCATATCCCAAGGGTTGATTCATATCGCTGATGACGGCAATCGTTTTGCGTCCCACATTTTTGCCGATGTTCACCATAGCTTGGGCCAATTTGCGCGCCTCTGACTCTTCTTTCATAAAGGCTCCTTTGCCCACTTTAACGTCAAGAACAATTGAATCGGCTCCGGCGGCAATCTTTTTGCTCATGATCGAGCTCGCAATTAATGGAATAGATTCAACGGTTGCAGTCACATCTCGCAACGCATAAAGCTTTTTATCTGCCGGAGTAAGATTGCCGCTCTGACCAATCACAGCTACACCGATCTGATTTACTTGCTTAATAAATTGTTGACGTTCCAGCTCAACATTAAAGCCGGAGAAGGATTCCAATTTATCTATGGTCCCGCCTGTATGGCCCAATCCGCGTCCCGACATTTTGGCTACCGGTATTCCCGCCGAGGCTACCAGGGGTGCCAACACAATCGTTGTTTTATCCCCTACACCGCCAGTACTGTGCTTATCGGTAATATGTCCTTTGATTTCGGAGAGATCGACACGCTCGCCCGATGCCACCATAGCTTCAGTTAACATGCTCGTCTCAAGGGCTGTCATCCCCTGGTAATAGATGGCCATTAAAAGTGCAGAGACTTGATAATCCGGGATCTCTTCACGGGTATAGCCCTGGATAAAGAAATCGATCTCCTCTCTGGTAAGTTCTCCGCCGTTTCGCTTTTTGAGGATCAAATCGACCATTCGCATTTATAACGTCACCTCGTTAACAATGGCCTTCACCAATCGAATAAAGATGGGTTTGGTCCGGTTAGCTACCTCCATTACCTGCTCATGCGTCAGTGGCTCCAGCTCTTCACCGATGGCCATATCCGTTATACATGAGATGCCGATCACTTCGATTCCCGCATGGTTTGCCACGATCACTTCCGACACGGTAGACATCCCGATCGCATCTGCACCTACCCTCGCCAACATGATCAATTCGCTTGGCGTCATATAAGATGGTCCCGATATTCCCGCATAAACGCCTTGCTGTATTGGGATCTCCTGTCGTTTGGCAATCTCTAATACCTGTTCGCGCAGCCTGGGTGAATAGGCGCGGGACATATCCGGAAAGCGGGGTCCCAATTCGGGATAATTGTGACCAATCAGAGGATTCGAGCCAGTCATATTGAGATGGTCGGAAATCAGCATCAGATCGCCCGGTTTAAAGCCTCTGTTTATACCGCCACAGGCATTGGTGACCACCAACATCCGAACACCGATCTGTTTCATTACATATACAGGCAATGTGACCTCTTGCAATGAATACCCTTCATAGTAGTGAAACCGGCCTTGCATGGCAACAACCTGCTTGCCATTTAACTCCCCGATCACCAATCTTCCTGCATGTCCTTCCACGGTAGAGACCGGGAAATGGGGAATTTCGCCGTAATCAATATATACAGGGTTGACGATCTCATTAGCCAGATCGCCAAGACCAGAACCCAATATCAGTCCGATTTCAGGTTTGATGTCAATTTTTGATTGAATATATGAGGCTGCTTCATTGATCTTTTGCAGTTTGTTTTCCATTTTTCTTCCCCTCCGAACTTATATTTGATTCACGATCTTTTTGATGAGCGTTATAAAAGTGACCTTAATCCGATCGGCTGTCTCCACCACCTCTTGATGGGAGAGCGGTTGATCGAGAATTCCGCTAGCCATATTGGTGATGCAGGAGATGCCAAGCACCTTCATGCCGGCATGTCTTGCCGCAATCACTTCCGGAACGGTAGACATGCCAACCGTATCGGCTCCCAGAAAGCGGATCATCTTGATCTCCGCAGGGGTCTCATAGGAAGGTCCTGAATACCAGAAGTAAACCCCCTCTTTTAGATCAATGCCATTTTGCTTCGCAACCTCTTTGGCAATGTTGCGATATTCGCTGGAGTAAGCTTCGGACATATCCGGGAAACGAACGCCTAGCTCGGCAAGGTTGGGTCCAATCAGAGGATTGGGATTGGATAAATTGATATGATCGCGGATCAACATCAAATCGCCAGGTTTAAAGGAAGTATTTACGCTCCCGCATGCGTTTGTGACGATTAAACTCATGGTTCCCAGTGCACGGATTACACGGACAGGGAAGACAACTTGTCCGATATCATAACCTTCGTAATAGTGAAAGCGTCCTTGCATCGCAATCACTTTCTTCCCTTCTAAATCCCCGCATACCAATTGCCCCGCATGCCCCTCAACGGTGGATACCGGGAAATGAGGGATCTCCTGATAAGGAATGGTAATTTTATTTTCAATCTCATCGGCCAATACCCCTAGCCCTGAGCCAAGTATTAAAGCGATTTCCGGTACAAAACCGATTTTTCCTTCGATATAAGCTTTTGCCTCGTTAATCTTTTTCATTGTATCTTGCATTGGAAACACCATCCTTTATAACATTGCCAAAAAACTTACTCCATGTTTTGGAGCAGTTACTTTAAAATTATCGGCTATGGTTGCAGCCAGATCGGAAAATGTCTCTCGGATTCCGATCGATCTTCCTGCTGTCAACCCAGGATAATAAATGAGAATAGGCACATATTCACGCGTATGATCGGTCCCCGGATGCGTGGGGTCATTCCCGTGATCTGCGGTAATGATCAGCAGATCCCCATCCTGCAGATGGGCAAGCAACTCCGGTATGCGTTGGTCAAACTCTTCTATGGCTTTGGCATATCCCTCCGGATCACGGCGGTGGCCATACTTGGAATCAAAATCCACCAGATTGGTAAAACAGAATCCGTAAAATTTCTCTTTCATCATTTCAATCGTTTTATCTACGCCATCTTGGTTTGATTTGGTGTGCAGGCTGCGACTTATCCCCTCATCTGCAAATATATCCGAGATCTTGCCAATCGCAATTACATCAAACCCGCTCTCTAAAAGATGATTCATCACCGTAGGCTCCGGCGGTTTCACAGAATAATCCCTGCGATTCGGTGTACGCTCATATGCGCCTTTAACCCCCGTATAGGGACGCGCAATCACCCGCCCTACCGAGAACTCCTCTTGTAGGGTCAGATTCCGGGCAATCTCGCACGCACGGTACAACTCATCCAGAGGAATGATCTCTTCATGCGCGGCGATTTGGAAAACGCTGTCTGCGGACGTGTAGACAATCCAAGCTCCCGTTTTCTGCTGTTCCTCGCCCAATTCTTCCAATATAGCCGTTCCTGAAGCCGTCTTATTGCCAATCACTTTACGTCCCGTCGCTTCTTCAAATTGGCGGATCAGTTCGTCGGGAAAACCATTGGGGTATGTTTTAAAAGGGATGGCAACTTTTAAGCCCATCAATTCCCAATGGCCGGTAGTGGTATCTTTTCCCGCTGATACTTCGGCCATCTTTCCGTAATGGGCTAAAGGAGGATGTGAAGAATCCACTCCTTTCAAGGGAGCGATATGGCCAAGACCTAGCCGTGAGAGGTGAGGGATATGAAGTCCAACTTTTTCGGCGATATGACCAAGCGTATTGGCTCCTGCATCGCCAAATTTAGGGGCATCCGGCAATTCTCCAATTCCGACACTATCGAGTACAATGGTAAAGATGCGCTTAAATCGATGCTGCATAGAAGGTCACTCCTTTTCTGACATCAATTTCAGGGCAGATGATTATGCTCTTGGATGAGCCCGATCATATACCTCTTTTAATCTGGTTTTTGTCACTTGTGTATAGATCTGCGTTGTAGAGATATCCGCATGTCCAAGCATCTCCTGAACCGCTCGCAAATCGGCCCCATTCTCAAGCAGATGCGTTGCAAACGAATGCCGTAACGTATGGGGGGTTATGGACTTGCGGATGCCGGCATTTGCGGCATGCTTCTTAATGATCTTCCAAAAGCCTTGTCTTGTGAGTTGACTGCCCCATTGATTTAAAAACAGAAAATCTTGATTCTCGTTTTTGGCCAGTTTTCGCCATCCATTCTGCAAATATAGGTTTAACGCTTCGATGGCCTTCATGCCAAGCGGAATAATCCTTTCCTTGGAGCCTTTGCCAAAGCAGCGGACAAAGCCCATATTTAAATTGATTTGATTTACCTTTAAAGTAACCAGTTCAGAAACGCGGATTCCCGTTGCATAGAGCAGTTCCAGCATGGCTCGGTCCCGCAGGTCAGCAGGATCGTTGCCAGAAGGATGAGCCAGCAGTTTTTCTACTTCAGACAGACTTAACACCTTCGGAAGCCGTTTCTCGATTTTGGGAGTTTCCAAATGTATGGTTGGATCTTGTCCGATAACGCCTTCTCTATGCAAAAACTGATAGAAGTTGCGAATCGATGCCATATTTCTTGAGATGGTGGAGGTTGCTCTCTTCTGTTTTTGCAGATGGGTTAAGTAACTGATCACGTGTGTCCGGGTCGTTTCATTAATATGGGTAATTCCTTGCTCTGCAATATAATGGATATATGAGGTCAAATCTCGCTCATAAGAATTAAGGGTGTTTTGGGCAAGTCCCTTTTCAATGCCGATATAATCAATAAAACGGTTAATCCAGATAAGTAACTCTTTCATTCCACGAGCCCCATTTTGAAAATGTCCGTATATTTTAATAAAAGGCATACGATTCCTTTAACGTTTACGATTAACGAAGAAAGAACGAAAAAAGAAGCGCCCTATTACTCACCTGTTAGTAAAAAATAATAGAGTCGCTCTCTCACATCCATCTGATCAGGCTGCTGAATTCCGTTCACATTTACTTCTATTGATTTGCCATAGGGTTTCTTATACTGATATCTGGGTTTAAAAAAGTCGATTGTCCATGAGATTAAATAATAGAATAAAAAAGTTAATATCAGAAAAATAACGATATACCGAAACAGCGCAGCTATTTTTCGCACATCAATGATCAAGGGTAACCCTCCTCCTTCCTATCATTATATGGAAGGAGGCTTTACCTTATACCTGTCATCAGCTTTTGTCCGGTTATCAGTTGGTTTATACCCATTCTTTAAATTAAGTTTTCCAAAGGCACATAGGTTAGTCCTAATGAATCTGCCACAGCTTTATAGGTAACGCTTCCTTTATAGACATTTACACCTTTAGCCAGAGCCTGATTCTCGATAATGGCCTGATGATATCCTTTGTTGGCAATTTGCAGCGCATATGGGATGGTTGCATTGGTCAGCGCAAGAGTCGATGTTCTTGGCACCGCTCCGGGCATATTGGCTACTGAGTAATGAACGACGTCATACTTCACATATGTAGGATTGCTATGTGTGGTTACACGGTCAATCGTCTCTATGGACCCACCTTGGTCAATGGCAACGTCCACGATGACCGATCCGGGTTTCATCCTCTGCACCATCTCTTCACTGACCAACTTCGGCGCTCTGGAGCCAGGTATCAAGACTGCGCCGATCAGCAAGTCTGCATTGGCCACAGCCTGTCCGATATTATAACTGTTTGACATTAAGGTCTTTAATCTTCCACCAAAAATATCATCTAAATATCTTAGGCGATCGGGATTTACATCGACAAGCGTCACGTTTGCTCCCATACCTACGGCAATTTTGGCCGCATTGGTTCCTACCACTCCACCGCCGATAATGACTACTTCTGCCGGAGGAACGCCGGGAACGCCTCCCAATAAGACGCCAATTCCGCCATGCGGTTTCTCAAGTAAATTAGCGCCAATTTGCACGGCCATTCGACCCGCCACTTCACTCATCGGCGTCAACAAAGGCAGAGCGCCGTTGGGAAGTTGAATTGTTTCATAGGCGATTGCGATCACATTTTTTTCCATAAGTGCTTTGGTCAGTTCCGGTTCAGGTGCCAAATGAAGATATGTAAAAAGAATTAATCCTTCACGAAAGTATTTATATTCACTTTCTAATGGCTCTTTAACCTTCATAATCATTTCAGCGTTATTCCATACAGAAGCAGCATCTGGCATAATCTCCGCTCCTGCTTCGATATAATCCTGATCGGTAAAGCCACTTCCGATTCCCGCCATAGTTTCAATGATTACGGAATGATTTGCTTTTTTCAAAGCTAATACGCCAGCAGGTGTAATGGCTACACGATTTTCATTATCTTTGATCTCCTTAGGTATCCCAACGATCATCGCTAGCTCCTCCTCATTTTAAGGACAATTCTCTTACCATCCTCATTTTATCCAATTATAACGCTTTCATCAATAAAATAAAAATGGGCTGGAATTTCAGTTGAATAAAGCAAAGAATCACGCTGCGAGGCTCGCGAAGAGCGAAATCGCCCTGCGGTCATCCCGACAACGTGATACGGTTTTCTCGATAAACGAAGGCTTCCTACTCTAACGGAAGCCTGTGTGTCGCCAGATGAAGTTGGTCCTGTTTCTGTTGGCAATCCCGGCATATGCCGTGAAAAGTTAAGCGATGATCGACAATTTTAAAATGATATTCCTTTTCCACCTTTTTCTCTACTTCGCCCAGATAATCTTCTTCAATCTCCTCTACTTTACCGCAATGTATGCAGAGCAAATGATGATGATGATGTTCGGCATCCTCGGCACGAAAATCATATCTGGTTACTCCATCACCAAAATTAATTTTATGGATGATCTTTAATTCGCTTAAGAGTTCCAACGTACGATAAACCGTTGCCAATCCAATTTCAGGGGATTTATCTTTTAAAGCAAGAAAAACATCTTCAGCGCTTAGATGATCATCAATCTTTTCCAACAATACGCGAACTGTTGCCTCTCTTTGAGGCGTTAATTTATAATTATGTGAATGGAGTTGCTGTTTAATTCGATCTAACCGATCTTCCATGCAAAACCCCTCCCCGCAAACCCATGCTAACATAATTATAGAAGAGAGTGAGTTTATAAGTCAAATAGTAACAAATCTATTTATCTGAAAATAAACGATATGGACCTTTCCAACAAAATTGGGCCTAAATAGCTTTCATAAATGGCAGCAACCAATAAGATGCTCGTTAACCCCAGAAAGACCATGACGTATGAGGTAAAATATGGTTTTATCTTGCCGTGATATTTTAAAATCCGGTTGCGGATCAAAAATAGGGAGAACGCCATACTGCTTGCGGATAAAAAGATCAGTGCTGGCACAATGAGAAGATTCTGGGGTAAGATTGAAAAAATAACAAACAGGATTCCCTTTTCTTTTAGCTGTGTAATCACAAACCCGGAGGCGAACCCGATCACAACCCCTTTAATAAAAAGGATGACCAGAACCAAAGGGGTACCGATTACGCTTAAACCCAATAGAAAGATGAGGAGTGCCATGATGAAATAGAGCCAAGATTTATCCCAGAACATCTCCTTGGCATCCCATGTTCCCTCTTGGGAATAAGTCTGCAAATATTGCTGCAGCGTGTGAAACAGTTCTGCTTTTTGGTCGTAAGGCAAAAGCAATGGCAGCAATAGGCCAAAAAGCAACCCTACAAAGAACAGGACGCTTACAAAGAGAATTAACCTCCGATACTGATTCATAATGAAATACCCCTTTTGGACAGGTTGTTATTTAATAATTATGATGGGGCAATTGTAAAATATTCTATTGAAATCCAAGCCATCTTTGTGTTATATTGATTAAGCCAGCAAGCACCTGCTTCCGAACCAGGTCAGGTCGGGAACGAAGCAGCCTTAAGGAAGTGTGGACTGTGCTGGTTTTTTCCTTTCATACCTCCGAAATCGATATGAACCCTGTTGACAGGGTTCTTTTTTGTTGCCTGCGTTTGTTCGACCATAAAGTAAAATGATCCGCAGAAGGGGCATGTTCATTTATGAAGGAATTATTTTCTGATTTGTTGAATGTTAGTGAATAGCTTTCAATACATTTTGAATGGGGTTAGGAAAAATGTCGGGTAAATACAGCGTTTTCTTAAAAGATGGCAACTTAATTGATGTGGTTTCGGGTAGGATTTACAAAGCCTCAATACTGATTTTGGATGGTATGATCGCGCAAGTCTCAACCAATCGTACAGAAATTTGTGTCGATTCAGTTCTGCGGACCATTGACTTGCAAGGAAAATGGGTTCTGCCTGGGTTAATCGATATGCACGTACATATAAAAGAAGCTTTTGCTCCCCTTTTTGTTGCTGCTGGAGTAACTTCTGTCCGCAATACAGGCGGGAATGTGGTTGAGTTGAGAAAATTAAGAGAGGCTTCCAACGCTGCCCCGACTCCCAGAGTTTTTTCAGCTGACCGCCTGATTGATGGGCCTCCTGGACTCTGGGGAGAAACTAGTCCCTGGAATGTAATCATCGATGATCCGGATCAAGCACGTGCAGAAGTGAAAAGACAAATTGAGGCTGGAGCAGACTTTATTAAGGTTTATGGCTGGCTTTCCAAAGAAATCATGCTGACCGTAGTACAGGAAGCAAAAAAATATAATAAAGAGGTCAGTTGTGATTTAATCTATTCAACAGAAATGAATGCGCTGGATGCTGCAAATATAGGAATTAAGTGGAATGAACACGCTTCAGGGATCATTCAAGCAATCCATCCAAACTGGAATATGAAAGCTGGAGAACAGATCTGGAATGAAATCAATTGGAAAGACCCGGATGTGAATCGCATAAGAGATGTTTGCTCTCAACTTATAGAATACGGAGTAATCATGTGTCCTACGATGATTTTGTTTGACCAGCCGTACCGGTTCCCCAACTTCTGGAACCCCGTAAATATTGTAACTAAAAAAACAAATGAAAATAGAGCTTTAATCCATCAATGGGAAAGCATTGCCCAATATGCCGATGCACTTAAACGTACTGGAATACAAAGTCCTGTTAATAAATTAATTGCCAAGACCTATTTCGATTTAGGAGGCACTGTGGTAGCGGGGACTGATACTCCCGCCGGCATTTGGACTCTGCCTGGCATGGCCCTTCATCGAGAATTAGAATTGTTTGTAGAAGCAGGATTTAGTGAAATGGATGCAATAAGAGCCGCAACGAATATAGCCGCAAAATCATTAAATAGAACAGATTTAGGTGTGATCAAAGAAGGGGCTATTGCAGATGTTTGCATTTTAAATAGTAACCCTGTTGAAGATATCAGGAATACAAAAGATATCGACTTGGTTATCAAAGGCGGAAAAGTCTATTCTCAAGAAGAGGTATTACAATTTGTACCCAGTGAAGAATATGTCAAAAAAGCTTTAGAAGAATTTATAAGTGATTTTAATCAAAACGCAACTTCTTTTAATCGTTAATTCTAATGAATTAGCGCTTAGAGGGACTTCCGCACGCGGAAAGTCCCTCATTGGTTTAGAATCACACTACACTACTCGTGGATATGAAATTAATGTATATACTGCCTCTAATGGTTACGATTTGGAGCCTCTGCGCCTATATCTCCGTTTCTCCCATACCATGCGCATCGTACCCACAATTCCATACGGGAAAAAGAGTACGATCAAGATATAGGCCAGTCCGAAGAAGAGCAGCCATCGTTCAAAGATCGGATATGTTTTAGCAAAGCTTTGCAGCATTTGCGATACTACCTCGATAATTCCTGCCCCCAGTATCGCGCCAATGAGCGTCCCTACTCCCCCCACGATGGTGATCAATAATGCATCCAGAGTTAAATCCACCCCAAGCACGCTGGGTACGCTTACAAAACGGGTTCCGATTCCATACATCATCCCTGCCAAACCCGCAATAAAACCTGCCACAATAAAAGAGATGATCTTATAGCTCAGAATATGATAGCCCAGCGCTTCCATACGCTCTTCATTTTCTCGAATCCCTTGCAGGATCCTTCCGACGGGTGACAATGTAAATTGGCGCAGGGCAAAAAAGATCAGAATCATAAAAATGATGGCCACATAAGCAAAAATAAGACGATCTCTAAAAATATCAGGAACTCTAAAACTAAAACCATCAGCGCCATTGGTAACGCTGCGCCATTTATTTCCGATAACGGCAAACAATTCAGCAACAGCCAGCGTTAACATGGCAAAGAAGTGCGCCTTTAAACGCAAGGTTAGCGCTCCCAGCAGCAAACTTAATGTGGCTGTAATGATCACGACGGTGATCAAGGCTTCAAACAGATAGAGCCATGTGTAATCAAATTTTTTCATAAAGATCCCGACCGTGTATGCGCCGATGCCAAAAAACATCACATGTCCGAAAGAGATAATCCCTGTATAGCCCAACAGTAGATCATAGCTCATGGCAAATACAGCCATGATGGCTATATTGGAAATGATGATCAGGCTGCTGTTTGATTCCTTAAAAAAAAGCGGAACCAGCAACAAGAGGAGGATCAGGATGAGATAGGAAAGATGATGGACAGAGATCCGACGCTTAGGCTGATTTAAAGGCAATCCCGTATTCATCGCGAATGAGCCTCCTTTGCGCCAAATAAACCTTGAGGCCGTATGATTAAAATCGCGATCATAATCAGCATATTGACCGCCATCGATATTTGAGGCCATTGGTAAGCAATATAAGCATTGGCTAATCCAACGATAATGGCGGAGAGTCCGGTGCCGATGATGCTGCCCATCCCTCCTATGACAACAACCACGAATGCCAACATTTGATATTCCATGCCGATGCCCGGCGTAATCACGTTGGCATACGGACCAAGCAGAACACCTGAAAGGCCGGCTAATCCCGCCCCTAACATAAATACAAAAAGAAATACCTTTTTGATATTGACCCCAAGCGCCTGTATCATCTCTTTATTCATCACGCCGGCACGAACGATCAGTCCCAATTTTGTCTTGGTTAACACATATTGGAGCAGAATTAAAACAATAAAACCAGTAATAATAATAAAGAGCCGATATTTTACAAAAATGATGTTGCCCGCTTCAAAACTTCCGGACAGCCATGACGGTGCCGGAGCGCCCTGAGGATTGGCGCTGAATACAGCTTTAATCAACTCGCCCAGAACAATCATGACTCCCAGCGTAATCAAGATCTGCTGTATGTGGTTTCCATATACGGGTTGGATGATCAACCGTTCCATAATGAGACCAAGCAGCATCCCCGTCAATATGCCTGCTACGATTCCTACCAGAAAGCTCCCGGTATTCATATAGACCCATGTTCCCACATAGGCGCCCCAGGCAAACAAACCGCCGTGCGCAAAGTTGAGCACGCTCATCAGCCCAAAGATTAAAGAGAGTCCCGCTGCCAGCAAGAATATTAACATTCCCGTAGCCAGGCCATTTGTAGTTAACGTAATAAAGAGCTCCATCCCTCCGCAGTCACCTCTCTAAGCAATTCCTAGATATTTTCTTTTTAGCTCATCATTCTCGATCAGCTCTTGCATCCTTCCATTTTGGACGGTTTTCCCGTCGTCGATGAGATAAAAGCGATTACCGATGCGGCTCGCCATGAGAAAATTCTGTTCAACCAAAATCACGCCGGTATGCTCTTTAATGGCAAGGATCGATTCCATCAATTTTTCCACCATTACGGGCGCCAGACCTTTGCTGGGTTCATCGATTAAGAGCAGCCGGTTATCATTGACATAGGCTCTGGCGATCGCCAACATCTGCTTCTGCCCTCCGCTCAGGTTGCCGCCTTTTCGTTTCCACGCCACTTTCAGATCGGGAAAGAGATTTAAGATCCACTCTAACCTCTCTTTGCTCTTTTCATCTTCGTTTTGCATAGCGACACGGAGATTCTCCTCTACGGTTAAACCGCCAAAAATACCTTGATCCTCCGGAACATAGCCGATGCCCAGCCGTGAAATAAGGTGCGTAGGCAATCCTTGGATCTCTCTTCCATCAAAAAGAATACGGCCCGTCCTAGCCGGTGAAAGACCCATGATGGTCCGCAAAGTGGTTGTCTTTCCTGCGCCGTTTCTGCCTAATAAGACGGTGACTTCACCGCGGTTGGCCTCCAAGCTGATGCCTTGCAAAATGTGGTACTGTCCGATATAGGTTTCAATCTGCTCCACCTTAAGAAGCATATTCATCATGCAGCCCTCCCAAGTAAGCCGATTGCACTTGTTCATTTTTCATGATCTCTTGCGGTGTCCCCTCTGCCAAAAGCCGGCCGTTAAATAGCACCGCAAGCCGATCCGATAGATCAAGCACCATGTCGATTTTGTGCTCAATAAGGAGCAGAGTGCGGTCTCTTCGGTCGCGAATCTTTTTAATCACTTCGAGAATGGCCGGCACCTCTTCCAAAGACATCCCCGCTGTCGGTTCATCCAGAAGGAGAAGTTCGCTCTCAAGAGCAAGCAGCATCGCGATTTCAAGTTTTCGCTTTTCGCCATGAGCCAGATTTTTGGCAAGATCATAAGCCTTATTGGATAAAAGCACCTGATCGAGCAGTTCATAAGCCCGCTCTTCCAAGTCCTTATAGGAGCGAAAATGTTTAAACAGATTAAACTTAATACCCGCCTGCGATTGGACAGCTAAACGAACGTTCTCCAGAACCGTTAAGTTGGGAAAAATATTGGTGATTTGGAATGATCTCCCTATCCCTAACTTTGTACGGGCAGAAGGGGACAGCCCAGTAATATCTGTCCCCTTAAAAAAGATTTGTCCACTTGTTGGTTTTAACTGTCCGCTTAGCAGGTTGAAGAATGTGGTCTTGCCTGCGCCGTTAGGGCCAATAATCGATGTAAACGTAAACGGTTCCACTATAAAATTAATCTGTGAGACTGCCTGATGGCCTCCAAAGGCGATGGATAACTCGCGCGTTTCCAGAAGTATGTTCACATGTTCCACCTGCTTTCGGTAAAAATCGGTTCATTCTCTTTTATCTCTTATTATTAATGGGCGGTGCAGTCTCTTCCGGCGCGATCTCACGAATTAACTTAGGCATTGGGTAAGGCACGCCATCTACACGAACCAACTCGGCTGCATATAAAGTCTGCAGCGCTTGATGATCCTCCGCGCGGAAAGTCATCGTTCCTTTTGGCGTTTCAAAGCTCATTCCTTCCATGGCAGCGATCAATTTTTCTGCATCCGTGTCTCCATCTGTCTTCTTCACTGCTTCCACGATGGCAATAGCAGCAGAGAATCCGCCGGCTGTAAATAGATCTGGAACTTCGCCGTTATATCTCTCTTTATGTTTCTCAACCAACCAATCGTTTACAGGGTTCTTGGGCAGAGAGTAATTATAGACGGTAAATCCTTTCAGGCCGACCGCTGTATCCCCCATAGCGGTTAATCCAAGGATGTCCGGGAAGCCGGTAATCGGTGTAACCTTGTCAAATAATTTCAGATCTTTCATCTGTTGCCATGGCGTATTGGCTCCCGCCCAAACGACAAATACGTATTCAGCTCCAGAATTCATCACCTTCTGAATGTGAGCCGTATGATCGGTAACGGCTGGATCGGTCAGCTCTGTTAAGACCACCTCATGCCCCAGCTTTTCGGCTTCACGTTTAAAAGAGTTGGCGCCATCTTGTCCAAAGGCATTATCTTGAGCATAGATGGCCACTTTCGCATTCGCTTTATCGATCGAGGCGGCTGCGGCGGCGGCATCTTGTGAGGAGTTGCGCCCGGTCCTGAAGATATATTTGTTCCATGCCTCGCCCGTGATCGAATCAGCGACCGCAGGCTCAACAATCATCACGCGCTGATACTCCTCCACGACCGGAAGAACAGCCAATGCCGCAGTTGAACTGGTGGTACCCACAAGGAAATCTACTTTATCTTCCGAAAGCAATTTTGTTGCTTTTTCAATCGCAACATCCGGTTTAAGTTGGTCATCTTCAATAATCACTTCGATCTTGCGTCCGGCTACCTCATTAGTTCCATTGGTCGCATACTCCAAGCCCAATTGAAAGCCCGCGATCGTCTGTTTTGCATACGCTTCCAATAATCCGGTCTGTCCAGCCAGCAGTCCGATTTTGAGCGGTTCCTTCTGCTCAGGTTGAGCAGCTTGCTGATTTTGGGTCTCATCTTCATTTTCCGTTTGGTTTTGATTCTGGGATTCCGCAGGCTCGTCCTCACTCTTGCCGCATCCGGCAAGGCCTGCGGTTAATAATAAGATTACAATCAATAGCAATGTGAACAACTTGCTTTTTCTCACTTTATAAATCCCCCTTTTTTTGAATTGTCTATATTTTAGGGGAGGAAAGTTACAAAAGAGTTACAATTCTGCACCGCTTTGAATCATCTCTTTTAACTTTTGCGTCTCAAACATCGGTTCCACGCCCAGTTCATCAAACAGATTCTGCTTGCACTTTTCAAACCAGCGCAGAGCCATTGTCCGGTTCATCTGCTTATAGTAAGCTAGCATGATGATCCGGTATGCCTCTTCCCAGCAGATATCTTTTTCTATAATCTTCTCCGCTGTTTTAATCGCCTGTTCATATTTGCCTTGGCGGAGATAGATGCGCGCGAGTCGTTCACTTCCTCTGATAAATAAAACTTGTAAGCGCTCTCGTTCTTCGATTGCCCAATCTTCATATAAATTATCTGATAAATAATCTCCCCTGTAGAGAGAAAATCCGGTTTCCAGAAGCTTTAGCGCCTGATCCTCTTCCTTGCTATTTAAGCCTTCTTCAAAGTATTGCGCAAAGAGCTCAGCATCCAATTGATACCCGGAGTCCGGATTAAGCTGGTAAGCAGTCCCGTGGCGAACCACATAAAAAGAAGAACTGCGCGCCTTGCGGTCAGGTTCCAATGTCTTTGTAAGCGCGTTTAAGGCAACTTTAAAATCCCGGTCTGCCGCTTCCTCATCCAAGTCTGGCCATAACTCCGCCTGAATCACCTCTTTAAGCACCTCCTGCTTCCGCTTGGTGATCAGGTATTGAAAGAGGCGTTTGGCATTTGCGCGCTGCCAATCCTTATCCAATACCTCTTTGTCGCCCAGCCAGACGCGGAAACCGCCCAGTGTTTCAATCTTCAGCGTATAACCCGGATGGAACTTCACCTGCGCGAAACCCATCTCCTTTAATAGATGGCTAATCAGAAGCTGATTCTCATCCGAACTGAACCGGGACTGGACCTCCAAGAACAAAGGTATATTGATCTGCAAATCTTTATGTCCGAAAAAGCTGCGTGTACGGAAGATAAACTCATATCCATGGCGGGCAACGAGCGACAGACATCGATGAAAAATTTGATAAGCCTCTTCTTCCTTCTCCTGCTGGAAAAGGGCGTATGATCGCCATAAGGCAATCGCGGCTTCCAGAAAATGATCCCCGCATGCTTTAATCCCTTCATGCGCTTGCAGCAGAATCTCTTCTGCCTTGCTGTAATCCCCATGATAAAAAGCACCGATACCCATACATAACTGTGTCAGTTGATACATCCAGTTGTCTGAAACGGATTCTGCGATCCGTTTTGCCTCTTTCCCATAGGAGATGCACAGCTCAAAATTGCCATTGATGCCGTGAAGCAATGCCAGTCCCATCAACGGTTCCGCCTGTCCCCACTCAATGCCGATCTCATGGAAGATCTGCAAAGAGGTCTGATAGCACTCTTCTGCAAGATAGGCATTATAAGGAGTGACGATCTGCATCGCATGTCCCATTCTGGCCCATCCTGTCGCTTCAATAAACGGGGATTTCATCTGCGTTCCGAGCAGTATTCCCTGCTGCGCCTGCCTCTTTGCTTCATCAGCCATACCCATGAAAGCATAGATGAGAGAAAGTACCAACGAACCCTCACGGAATCCCAGGATAAGCGGTGTTGATTCCCGCGCTTTGAATTCATCTCTTTTTTGCAGCAGTGAAGCGGCCGCCTGCAATTGGCCGGTGCGAAGCAAAAGACGGCTCTCCTCCGCTTCGGTATGTAGGCTGCTGCTGATTTTTCCAGCCAATTTGATTAATCGCTTAGCGGTTCTCGGACGTCCGTTATTGATATAGTTTTCCGCCATAAGATGAATGATGCGGGCTCTCATTTCTGAGGATATGTCACCCGTTTGGTAATAAGCTTTCTTTAAGAGAGCTTCTGCGCGATTCGGTTTTACCGTATCCAGATAGACGCGAACCTCGCCTTCAATGGCGAGCAGTTCACCCTCGCGATCCCCTTGCTCTCTGCATTTGCTAAGGGCCGATTGATATAATTTGACTGCTTTGCTGTATTCCGAATGCAGACGGTAATAATCGCCTTCTACGATGAAGACCCTGGGAAACGTCTGTTTATAGGAGTCCGGCAATGCCTCAATTCCTTCCCGAACAGCTTTAAGATGGCCAAGATATACCAGTCTGCCGCCTAATGTGCTTAAAAGATAGGCCAGCTCTTCCCACTCTTTAGCCCCGATCAGGTGAGGAATGCTTGCTGCATAATCCTCTTTCTGAATATAGAAATAAAATAATCGGCGATGAAGCTGTTCATGGGTAGGGTAATCTTTAAGCAGATATTTTCGCAATGCCGGATGGACTCTTTTCAATGTGGTTCCGTTGGAAAAACAGACCAGATGATGTCTCTCTAAATACTGAAGCATCTCTTTGCCATACCCTTGAAAGAGAAAGTTCAACACCTCTGGCTCCACTGCATCCAGGATTGAGATGTCACGAATAAATCCCTGTATATAACTGGGCAGAGGTTTGATGATCTCCTCCTCAACATATTCATAGAACGGACCCAGATGTGCCAGCGGGTCATGAATGATCTGTTCCAGCTTGCTTCCCCGGGATAGATCCAAATAACAGTGATGAAGCAGTCTCTGCCACCCGAGCGTGAAATCATGGAGCATTTCCACTTCTTTTTTTGAGAGCGTAAACTGGTAAAACTCTCTAAATAAAAGATCGACCTCATCGCGGGTGAGTTGAAGATCCCGCTCATTGATCTCAAAGAGAAGATTTTTTATCTGAAGCGTTCTAAACGCCTCTCCGGACGGTGAAAACCGCGTCGTGATGACCAGGTGCAGGTTTTCAGGCATCATAAGGATGAACTGATTTAAGAGCCGATGAATGAAGGAGGCTTCATCGATATGATGATATTGGTCCAGTACAATTACGACCGGCCTGCCTATCTCTTCAAATCTCTCCTTCAATCTCAGCAACCAGTTATTTCTTTCCGCATCATTGAACAAGATCGCCGGGTAGGCTTTATCTCCAATATCATCCCAATCCATATTCGGAAAGATCGAACGAAGCGATTGAACAAGGTGTTTCAGAAACTCCTTTAGAAAACGATGGCGATCATCTAGCGCAACCCAACAGACAGGTCCTGCAACTTCATTGCAATATTGCGCCAAGAGATAGCTCTTGCCGTATCCAGGCGGTGAGACAAGAAGCGTAACGTGATAATTGGTGATCTGGTGAAGTTTATGCAGAATACGTTCTCGATGTTGATGCAGATTTCTCTCTGTAGCTGTCATTTCTCATCCCCCTTCCCCATACGCATTAAAATTCTTGATCTATATTGAATATTCCTTCATTTTCGCTGCTGAAAAAGCAAATAGTCCTGCTCGAAACCAACTTCGAGAGGACTAATCGTAACACTTTCTATTTTTTTCCGGCTTGCTCAGAATAACTGGCTACCAGCAATTTTTTATCAATCTTGCCTACTGGGGTTTTGGGCATTTCCTCCAGAAAGATAAACTCCTTTGGAGTTTTATAGCGGGCAAGATATTGATGGCAATATGCGATCAACTGCTCTGCGGCCGGCTGTTCCCCTCCTTCTCTCAAAACGACATAGGCTACCACCTTCTCGCCCCATTTCTCATCAGGAACGCCCACTGCCACCGCTTCTGAGATGTCCGGATGATTCTGCAACACCTTTTCAATCTCAAGCGGATAGATATTTTCCCCTCCGGAGATAATCATCTCTTTTTTTCTGCCAACGATGTAAAAGTAACCCTCCTCATCGCATCGCCCCAAATCCCCGGTGTACAGCTTCCCGTTTTTTACGGTTTGCGCTGTTGCCTCAGGATTATTCCAATAATAAGCAAAAACATGCGGACCCTCGATCACAATCTCCCCTACTTCACCCACCGGAACCGCTTCTCCCTGCTCATCACAGAGCGTGACCTGATTATGAATCATCGCTCTTCCGACAGATCCCTTCTTCTGCATCGCCTCTTCCGGGGAGAGATAGAAATTATTTGGGCCGGCCTCGGTTAAGCCGTATCCCTCTTTAAACGGGATGCCACGGTTTTGGTATGCGTCATAAATGGGCAGAGGACATGGTGCGCCCCCGGATACGAAAATTGGTTTGTGGCTTAAATCAATCGTTGCAAAAAGCGGAGAATGAATCACCATATGATGCATCGTAGGCACCAGCAGAAGAATCGTCACCTTCTCCTCTGCCACAATGCGAAGCGTCTCTTCCGCTGTAAATTGTTTCCCGATAATTGCAGTTCCGCCGGCATAGAGCACGGGCATGGTTACCGCATTGAGGCCGCCTGTATGAAAGAGCGGCAGTATGGTATAGGTGATATCCCTTGCGGAGATTTTCCAGCTCACGATTGTGTTGAGCGCATTGGCAAGGATGTTTTTGTGAGATAAAACGACACCTTTGGGGAGACCCGTAGTCCCTCCCGTATAGATCATGACCCAGGGATCGTCCAGAGCAATCTCCGCGTCTTCCATCCATTTCTCGGAACCAGCAAGCCACTCTCGGTATTCGTGCTTTAGATCAATCCAAATGGCTTGCGGCATCGCTGCTTTCACTGAATCGGCAACAGCCTGAAGATCCTCGTGGTAGAAGACCATACTGGCCTCGGCATTCTCTAAAATATATATAATTTCATTTTGGTTTAAGCGATAATTGATCGGGATAAAAATGGCCCCCATCTTGGCACAGGCAAAGAGCAGTTCAAAATATGAGATGTCATTTGGCGAAAGAAAAGCGATCCGATCTCCTTTTTTTATGCCTTTTTGAAGGAGCCGATACGCGATACGGCTCGCGCTCTCATTTAACTCGCGATATGTGATTCTAGCTTTGCTCTCTCCGTCGATCAAGGCAATCTGTTCTGGGGTAAGCCTTGCATGGCCGCTAATCCAATCTGTCTCCCATCTCATCTATCAAAAAACCCCCATTCTTCTATTAAGCTGTAAAGAGTTTACCAGCTTATAGTTGCATGGGGGTTACAAATGCTTAGACGCCAATATTTACGTTTGTTTGAGTACAGATTATTCTTAAAAAAATCTATGTACCAGTTCATTTTCAATTGCATCCAAAATAGGTAAACGGTTCATTTGATATAACTCAATTTTTAACGATGTCACTAATTTTTCTAAAAACATTAAGGATTTTTTATTCTTAACCAAAATGCGAGATGGGATATACCCGATTTTTGCGATAGTCTCAACAAATCTTTTTTGAAGTTGCATCTTGTATTCAGATGGATGGACGAGAAATGCATCAAGGATGAGACCACTACTCTGATCAGCGCACATGACTATTACTGGGAAAAATGGACGCTCATCAATTTCATCCTTTACAGGGTTTGGAAAATACTTCAGATTAAACTCCCATGTCAACTTTTTCATCTTATAGTTTTTCTTTAACCGCTGAAGCTCCAACCGATCCACCATTAAAGGAACCTCTTCTATTCGATCAAGATTTAACTCCAGCCATCCATCTTTCCATTTTACTGTCCCATCAGATGATTCATTTTCACGAGTAAATATCCGCTTGATATTCGATTCATCAAGCAAGGATGGGTCTTCTCTTGTGCGTTCACATATTTGAATCGCTTGCTCTAATACCTTGATGGCGAATTGAATTTCTTGCTTATCTAACTTCCATGGGTACATACCAGGGCGATAGCTCTGAAAAATTGGCCATTGCTTTTTACCTCGATAACGGAGGCCAAGTTCTTTAATCAATTGATACTCATGTTGATGTAGATCTTCACGGTTTTCAAAAGATAATGAAATCATATGCTGATCGATTAACTCGTCGTCGGTGATCGTATCGTCTATAATTTTAACTAAGGTGTATAAACCCTGATCTCCTATGTAAATCGCTAACCCGTAATGTTGGTCTGCTTGTCCCATCACGCTGCAATAACCAGTTTGGCCACTTTCGTGATCGTAAATCGCAAATAGGTCGATATCGCTCATCCATCTCCAGGGCTGCATCTCTTTAAATCGATCTGCTAGTAAATAGAGCTTCTTCCAATCTTCTAAAGAATGACTGACGGGTGTAGAGTTAAGCTCTGTTCGAACCTCTTTCCAAAAGGGCAATTTTTTAAAGGCTTGGTTGATCTCCTCTAGCATCTCTTTTTCCGTTCTACCTTCTTCATGCTCCTTATATCCCCATATTCCGCCACTATCCTCATCAGGCGCTTCACGTTTTGCCTTAATCGCTATCGGAAAAGAACCTTCGTTTACTGCTGGGATCACTTTCTCGAGGAGAATCTCATGCTCCCAATTATCTCCGAAGTCATATGTATAGACACATTTATCCCCTTTTTTCAATAACCAACTGCTTAATCTCTCACTTTTTTCATCTAAATACTTGTATTTAACAAACCAGTCGATTTTGTCATTCTCTTCTGGGTCGCCAATATGAACTACTGCTTGTGTATTGGGATGCTTTAATGCAAATTCATGTAGATGCAATTCATACCAATTAAATGCGATTTGAATGACCTCATGTAACTCTCTAAAAGTGTTGTCAGCCTCCATCTGAATCCGTCTCCAGATGGGTGGCTGGCTTCCTTTAAGGGTAATTTTCAACTGGTATATCACGAAATACACCTCTCTCTTTGTCCACGAATCATTATTATTAAAAGATTCATGTTTTATTTCTATTGAATCTATTGACGCTTACTTGGTGCAATCCTCGTCCATTCCTGATTCTTTGACCTAACAACCTGTATTCTTCATACTCATTCTACCATTTAAAGCAGACTGTGAAATAGAGAATGAGCCCGGTTTCGCTGAATGGCCGCAAAAAATGGAACGGTTATATCTTGTTCAATACCTCTAAGCGGGCCCCAACTCTTTTATTAGATGCCCATTGATCTAGGTTCTATGGCACCGGCAACATCATAATTCCTTATATCTATTTCTGTTGGCATACCTAGGGCAAGTTTGGCAAGTTCGGAACCAAGATATGGTCCGGCCGTTAATCCGGAGGCCCCCAGTCCATTGGCAACGAACAATCCCTCATAGCCGGGAACTGCGCCGATCACAGGAAGAAAGCCAGGCGTAAACGGTCTAAATCCTACCCTTGTTTCAAGCATGGTGCATTCTGCCAGGCCAGGAGCAATGGACAATGCCTTATCTAAAACTTCATGCATACCACCGGCTGTTACTCGGCAATCGAATCCAGTCTCATTCTCATGGGTTGCCCCAACCACCACCCGGCCGCCTTCAAATGTAAGTATGTACTGGTCATTTGGCGGCATGACAACCGGCCAACTCTCCGTATCCGCGTCTGGCAAGTGGAGATGAGCGATTTGCCCTTTTTGAAACCTTACCAAAAAGCGGAGACCAAGAGGCAACAATAGCTCGTTTGCCCAGGCGCCTGCTGTAACAATAACTTGATCTGCTTGCAAAATCCTTTCCTCTATCTGAATCCCAAATATTCGATTTTCTTTGTGTACCAAACTTGCATCTCCTTGCAGAAAGTGAGCCCCATATTTTCTTGAGGCATTTACCAGAGAATTACGAAGGGCTCTTCCATTTACACGGGCTGCGCCGCTTATATGAACCGAACCGTATTTTTCGGATAACGGCGGGAATAACTTTTTCGTTTCTGCCGGTGTGAGTCGGGTAATTTCTCCGATTTCCGGGGCATCCTGACGTCGTTTATGTGCCCGTTCCACGATCTGATCCAATTTTTTCTCTTCTGTATGAAGCAGGACTGCCCCTACCCGTTTATAGCCGGTATCTGTTTCTCCTACAGCTTCCAATTCCTTGATTAACGTTGTAAAGAATCTCGCTCCGCCCTTTACCAGTTGATACCAAACTTGATTTCTGCGTTGGGAAAGCCAAGGACAGATAATCCCTGCAGCCGCATCCGTTGCCTGTCCCCTATCTTGGCGATCGACTAACGTTACTTGAGCTCCTGCTTTTGCGAGATGAAATGCGGTAGATGCTCCAAGAATTCCTGCTCCAACGATAATATATGTTTGCACTTGTAAACACCTTTTCCGTTAGCTGAATTTTTATGATTATATTTCACCTAAGAGCTTTCATCCCTGACCTTGAAGATCATGAGAATCTTTTAAATGTAAATTTCGAGCAAAAATCACTTCTCCCACGCGAGCGATGTGTTCATTAAGTTCCAGATGATTTAGGTGTGTACCATCAACCACATCAAAAAAATAAGGCATATGACTTCCCTCTTCCAACAAAGCGTGTAATTTCGAGATCACATCTATGTTAATCTCGTCACCGTATATCGCAATATCGATATCCGAACCCGGCTTATAATTCCCTTTGGCACGGGAACCGAAGAGGACAGCTTTCTCAATTTCATCAAATTTGGCGATCGTTTTGATAATGTAGTTTAGGTCTTGGTCAGTTAGTCCGTATCTCATAATTTTCCCTCTAAAGTGTTATAGAGTTCTTGTAAAACGGTGTAATACCTTTGCCGAATAAGCCGTACTGCCTCTTCAGCAATTTTTTCATTATATGTAAGCGACATTAGATTCCTTTTCTCAAGCATATCGATCCATGTATGCCCCTCTTTTACCAATTCAGACTGAAAAGCAGTTTGGATAACCAACCTGGGAGTTTTCACATCAAATCCTTCTTGTTCAAGGTAATCTTTCATCGTTTTCCAAGCAAGTTCAAACGTATATTCAAAACATTTTATAAGACCCTGTAATTCAAATTTGTTCAATTCACCTTTTTCTATAAACTCTGTCAGTTGCAAAAAAGCTTTTCTATAATTTTCAAAACGTTGTTTCCAACGCAGATCCAACATCGATGCTACCTCCCTGTAAAATCCCTATAAAAAAGCCCGCCATTACATATGAACGAAGATGCGTGGCGGGTGATGTTACGTTTATTATACGCATTGAGTGTAGTAGGGGTCAATCATAGAGGTTCCGGCCGCGTCGTGATGGTAAACTTCACGATCTTCATGGTTTGAAAGGCCAAGATAGCCCATGAAATTACTCTCTAAAAATATGAACGCTCTACTTGAGTTTTTTCAAGATAAGAATTTCAAGACCCTCCCATAGTTCCCCCCGCCTCCTTTTTCCTGCTTGAGCAGCCCTTTTCTGCTCTGATCGAGCAACTGTGCAAGGGAATCGCCAAAGTCGATCCTAATCTGTTCAATCGGGACATGATGCAAGATATTCATCTCTGTGCCATACAAAGCTAGAAGGCGGGTATAGGTCTTCTTCCCTATGCCCGGGAAGAATTCGAGCGGGATTTGGTGAATATAGGGCGGCCTGTGCTCCGGATGCTGCGGTTCCTTGCGGGAAGCCAGCTCTTCAATGCGATGGGCAACCCCCTTGAGCACTCTTCCCCCGCAGTTGGGACAGTCCGATTGGTAACGTTCCAACGGGCTTTCACACTCCAAGCAGAAGCTGATATGATATTTTCCCAATTGCGGGCTTAGCCCATAATTGGCTGTAACGCGCCGGCCATTTTTGCGGCACAATGCATCGCGTAATTCCATAAAGCTTGGTTCGGCCATTCTAATTTTCTGATATTCGCGGCCGATTTTCCCCAACGAGTGCGCGTCGGAATTGGTGAGAAAGGTGTAAGATGCCAGTTCCGCTATGGAATCTGCCATATGGGTATCCCCGCTTAACCCCAATTCAACCGCATCAATCTGATCCATATTGCAGATCATCTCCATCCGGTCGACGGCGCTGCCATAGATCCCCTTGAATGGGGTAAAGATATGAGCTGGAACAAAGAGTCCCTCCAATTCTTTTACCTTCTCTTGCAGTTCACGGGTGCTGCGATAAAGCCTTTGGGAACTTAAAGATAGATTTTTCATCCCCGTTTCCAGCCAGCGCGTAAAAGCGCTCATATGTTCCAACGTTGGCAGGTAGCAGAGATAATGGACGGGACGATAGCCTTCGTCCATGATTTCAATCTCAGAACCGAGGATAATGGTGGTCTCTTCATAGCTGATTCCTCCATCTGTACGTTCCTGCATGATTCCTGCCGCCAGCAGCTCTTTGATCTCCTCCTGAATCTCAGGAACATGACAATCAATGATCCCGACCATGCCGATCCCTTTTTCCTGTGAGGATACCTCTGCAATCCGCGCGAAGGTAAGATCTTTGGAACCGCTTATTTTGACCGGGCGTCCCGTTGCCGTCCTGCCGAGATGAATATGCAAATCTGCATAGTATTCGTTCATCGCACAATCAGTCCCTTTTTGAAAGCAAGTCCCAATAGTAAATGGCTAAAATCGTCTTGGCATCGTAAATCTGTTGGTTGGCAATCATTTGATAGGCTTCCTCTTTCGAGATCAGCATCAAGTCCAGAAATTCATCTTCATCCAGATGATTTTTCCCCGGTTTACAGTTTTGTGCAAGATAGAGATGGATGATCTCATCCGCAAAACCTGGCGAGGTAGAAAATGAGACAAGGTAGGAGATCTTATCCGAAGAATAACCGGTCTCCTCTTTCAATTCACGTATGGCGCACGCTAACGGAGCCTCTCCTGCTTCCAGTTTTCCGGCCGGAATCTCAATTATGCTGCGGTCTAGCGCTTTGCGAAATTGTTCTACCACGATGAGTCTGCCATCCTCTGTGAGGGGCAATACGGCAACAGCGCCAGGATGGCGAACAACTTCTCGGGTTGCCTCTCTCCCATCGGGCAATTCTACCGTCTCCACATGTAATTGAATCATCTTTCCCTTAAAGATTTCATCCACTTTTTTTGTTCTTTCATAAAATTTCATACCTTCTCATCCTTCCGTCAGCATAACTTGTCCATAATGATCATAGATTATGAGCAAACGAGAAATCAGGAGGAACAAAGAATGAAAATCTATATGGATGACCGTCATCTGCGTATGGTGGGGAAATCATGGCAAATTCGCGCCAAATTAAAAGAACTCTCCCGATCTTCTTTAACTGTACAACAATTTTTACAGATGGGCAAAGAAAAGAAGAGAACTACATCTCCTCTTCGCCTTCTAGATAAGTAAGGGCTAACTCTGCCGCGGCAGCAACTCCTTGAAAATAGACAGGATCATCCGCGATCCCCCTGCCCATTGTCGTAACGTTTACCCCATAGTTTTTCATGATCTCGAAGATGCTTTCTTCGCTGATCGCAGGAAGCAGGTGCAGATAATGTTTCGTCATGATCTCTTCGCCTTCGATTTGTTCAAGCAGATAAGTGAAGCGATGATCGTCCAAGTGCGGTAAAGCCAGATGCGCAGGAGTTAATGCCACTTTGGATAATGCTGTCAAAATGTGATGGCTTAAGCCATGGTGCCGGGGTCGGGGATCGAGAAAGCTGATTCTTGGCGGTATAATCGGCAATCCCGCTAAGATATTTACCGTGTTTACCAGTTCCCCAATTTCGATGGCGGAGTAACCCCATACCGTACCCGTACCCATACTGCCCGGTCCGCCGCCCATGATAATCAGGTCAGCGCCCAGTCTGTATTTGGCCAAAAGCAGACCTGAATAGGTGTTAATCGATTCCAGATCGCCGCCAAAGGATTGCCCGCTGGTTATGGTCGCATGAAGCAAATTTCTCTCTTTGAGATGCTGAACATGTTCACTCAGCCAGATCGGCAAAGAAGTGCTGTCGGTCATCAGATAGACAATCTTCATGTCGGGATTCTTTTCTTTGAGAAGAATGGTTAAGAGCGGAAGCATGCTGTGTAATGAGATGATAAGAACCGGTATTCCCCTTAGGTTGCTTTCTCTCTCTATGCTCTCCCAAGATAATAAATCTACATGCTCCTCACCGCTTTGGAACGCCAATTGCAATGGAGTATAGCGGTTTTTCATGGTATGTCCGTTAGGAAGCTTACCCTCTGTTGGCGGATGAGTAAGATTGGCGATGATGAAATCATACCCGCCGGTTCCCAGCTTCAACTCCACAGCCGTTCGATTATAGAGCACCTCATCATCAGAGATGCAGACCCCTGTCAATAAAGGGTAATTGATCCCTTTTCTGCCCTCCCCTTTTTCATTTTCGATGATAACGATCTGTTTCGTCTGATTCTCCGAGAGTATCTCGCGGATTCTCCCTTTTTCCCACATGATCATCAGAAGTTCACTCCTTTATGTTAAAGAAGAGGATGTAACATTCTATGGTATGAAGATGAAGAACGGTTTAGAAGAATGAAATGGGGATAGACTACTTGATGAAGACCCCACCTATTGTTTTTTGCCTAATGTCTTGTGAAGGAGGGATCGGTTACGGAAACGATCACCGCTATATTCCATAATCTTGAATTCGCCCGCGCAGCATACCAAATACTGGAAGATTACGGTTTTCCCAAGAGAGTGAAAGTATTTTCGCGCGAGAACCAAGACCAAATTCAACAGTATGAACAATTGGACGAGAACGATTACTTACAGCATTGCCTCAATCAAGGCGCAGGCGTGATTCAGCTTGAGACTGACCACGATAATTGGATCGCTGCACATGAGATCTTACGTTCCCTTTCCGGAGAGGTATACCATCATAATGATATGGATGAGGTGTTTCAGGAAATGTATCAAATCCCTAATGGAGCAGATGGAGAGGATAAAGAAATGCGTGAGGTTGAAGGAGAAAATCTTGAAGAACTTGAAGATGAGGTGGGAACATACGGCTACCCGTATGATCTTCTCGATGACAATGCGTATATCGACCCAAATATCGGGGTCGGAGACCATGATCTGTTAAAGCCCTATTATCCTCCCCATGAATATGAGAGATATCAGTCTGAAGTTGATTAACAAGGATTCGACCCGTGTTCTCCGCATCGAGAATATGGGTTTACTTTTTTCAAGGCCATTGATAAGGCGGAACTTGAAAAAAGCCTACCGCTTCATGAAAAGCTGTAGGCCTTCACATTTATAAAATTATCTATACACAGTCCTTACTAACGAGACGAAGAGTTCTGCCGCCTTTTCCAGTTCAGAGATTGCGATTCTTTCTTCAGTCGTATGGATTCTCTCATAGCCAACAGCCATGTTTAGAGTAGGAATTCCATATCCGGAGATCACATTGGCATCGCTGCCTCCGCCGCTGGCAAAAAAGATCGGTTCGCGACCTATTGCTTCAATGGCCTTTTTTGCGATTTGCACGATCTTATCTTCTTCGCTATATTTATACCCCGTATATTGAAGATAAGAGTTAAATTCGACGCTGGCGCCAAACTGGGCAGCCGCCTCTTCAAAACATTTCTTCATATGCTCGGTCTGCGCCAATACTTTCTCTTCCACAAGCGAGCGCGCTTCTGCTTCAATCTCGACAAAATCGACCACAATATTGGTAGCCGTATCACGGCCGCCTGCAAATTTGCCGATGTTGGCGGTCGTCTCCGGATCGATCCGTCCCAGCTTCATCTTTGACACGGCATGACTTGCCACCGTAATGGCAGAAATACCTGCCTCGGGGTTTACCCCTGCATGCGCCGTTTTGCCATGGATCTTGGCAAAGATCTTCATCTGATAAGGAGCGGCGATCACCGCTTTACCCACTTGGCCGTTGCTGTCAAAGCAAAAACCAAATTCCGCTGTCACCTTCTCATGTTCCAAGGCCCTTGACCCTACCAGACCTGACTCTTCACCGATGGTAATCACAAATTGAATCTTGCCATGGGGAATCTGATTCTCTTTCAGGACGCGAATCCCTTCCAATAGCGCCGCAATGCCAGCCTTGTCATCGCTTCCCAATATCGTGGTTCCATCCGAATAAACATAACCATCTTCTTTGACAATCGGCTTCACCCCTTTTCCGGGCGTCACCGTATCCATATGGCTGGTAAAGTAGATATCCGGTCCTTCCGTATTCCCTTGCAACGTGCAAATCAGGTTTCCTGAACCGTAATGTGTACGCGGCTGGGAATTGTCCTCATATACTTCAAGACCCAACTCCGCAAATTTTTGTTTTAGAACTGGCGCGATCTTTTCTTCATGTCCGGTTTCACTGTCGATTTGGACTAATTCCAAAAATTCTGCAAGCAAACGCTCTCGGTTAATCATCATAATCTCCTCCGTTTCTCTCTGGGGGCAGTTCCTACCGCTGCTGCTTAGCGGGAGTTAGGTACCCAATCTGCTCTATACCACTCTTCTTTATAAGGGAATGTTTCCGTGCTTTTTGGCAGGGCGATGAACCTGTTTATTGCGCAGCATCTCCAGTGTTTGGCGCAGCTTTTTCCTCGTTTCGCGCGGATCAATCACATCGTCGACCATGCCCATTGATGCAGCCACGTAAGGATTGGCAAATTTCTCTCTGTATTCCTCGATCTTCTCGGCCCTTGTCTGATCAGGAGTAGAACTGCCCGCTATCTCTTTGGCAAAGATAATGTTGGCTGCCCCCTCCGGTCCCATCACGGCGATTTCCGCATTGGGCCACGCAAATACCACATCCGCACCTATCGCTTTGCTGTTGAGCGCCACATAGGCACCGCCGTAGGCTTTGCGCGTAATTACCGTTATTTTGGGCACAGTGGCCTCAGAGTAGGCATATAAGATTTTGGCGCCGTGACGGATAATGCCGCCATGTTCCTGATTCACGCCAGGGAAGAATCCGGTCACATCCTCAAGAGTAATTAACGGGATATTGAAGGCATCGCAAAAACGGATAAATCTGGCCAGCTTGTCCGAGGAGTTGATATCCAGACCGCCTGCCATCACTTTGGGCTGATTGGCAATAATCCCCACCGTATATCCGTCAATTCTGCCAAATCCCACAACGATATTCTTGGCAAAATGCTCATGTACCTGGAGAAACTCACCTTTATCCACCAGAAGCTGAATCAGCTTCAACACGTCATACACCTTGGTACCTTCAATTGGCACCACCTCTGCCAGCTCTTCGATCCAATCTCCGCTCGGATCCTCGCCCTTTCGCGCAGGCTTCTCCAGATAATTTTGCGGTAAAAAGGAGAACAGCTTGCGAACCATTTCTAGCACTGTCGGTTCATCCGGAGCAGAAAAATGGGCATTTCCGCTGATATGGGTATGCATTTTGGCGCCGCCCAAGTCCTCGCTCGATATCTTTTCCCCCGTAACGGTCTCAATCACCTTGGGACCGGTGATAAACATCTGGCTTGTATTCTCTACCATAAAGACAAAATCGGTAATTGCCGGAGAATATACCGCCCCTCCTGCACAAGGGCCCATGATGACAGAGATTTGGGGAATTACACCGGAATAGATGGCATTGCGGTAAAATACATGTCCATACCCGTCGAGTGAGACTACGCCTTCCTGTATGCGCGCGCCTCCTGAATCATTTAAACCAATGATGGGAGCACCATTCTGGGCGGCCAGATCCATAATTCTCGCGATCTTTAGTGCATGCATCTCACCCAATGCACCGCCAAATACGGTAAAATCCTGGGCAAAAATATAGACGAGCCGGCCCTCTATTTTGCCATAACCGGTCACAACCCCTTCTCCAGGAGCCTCCTTCTGGGCCATGCCAAAATGGGTGCAGCGGTGTTCGATAAATGGGAAGAGTTCCACAAACGTTCCTTCATCCAGAAGGAGGTCTATCCGTTCGCGCGCCGTTAATTTCCCTTTCTCATGCTGAGCGTCAATTTTATCATCACCGCCGCCCATCTCAATCTTGCGACGGCGTTCCATCAGTTCATCGATCTTTTCATATATCGTCTTATGCTTACTCATCTGCATCTCCTGGCTTCATTAATTCTAATAAAATACCGAACGTTGACTTTGGATGCAAGAAGGCAATTTGGCTGTTATGCGCTCCCGGTTTTGGCCTGCTGTTGATCAATTGAATTCCCTCCATCCCCAAGTAATCCAGTTGTGCAACAAGATCATCGACCTGAAGGGCAATATGATGAATACCCTCTCCTCTCTTTTCAATAAACTTGGCGATAGGACTCTCGGGAGAAGTTGCTTCCAGCAACTCGATGCGTGTATCGCCGATCGGCAAGAAAGCCACTTTTACTTGTTCACTTTCTACATGTTCTATGCCGCTCACGGTAAGTCCCAATATTTTTTCAAAAAAATAGAGGGATTGATCTATGCTTTTTACGGCGATGCCTATATGATCAATCTTTTGCGGCGGAAGCGGACGGCCCGATTTTTTTTTGCTTACTTCCGCGCGAATGAATTCCACACATTCTTCCGTACTTGTGCCAGGAGTAAAGATCCTTTTGATGCCGCATTCAAGTAGTGAAGGAATATCCGCGTCAGGAATCACTCCCCCAGCCACGACAAGGATATCGTCGGCACCTTTTTCTTTTAAGAGGCGCATAATCTCCGGAAAAAGCTCATTATGTGCTCCAGAGAGGCTGGATAAGCCAATGCAATCGACATCTTCCTGAATAGCCGCATTCACAATCTGGGCCGGAGTCTGTCTTAAACCAGTATAGATCACTTCCATCCCTGCGTCGCGAAGCGCTTGTGCAATTACAAGGGCGCCGCGGTCATGCCCGTCCAAACCAGGTTTGGCAACTAAAACACGAATTTTATCTGGCAACAGCATTCACCTCGTCTGCTCAATGCAAAATGGTCATAAATTCTGGTATTCGCCAAATTCTTTGCGTAGCACGTCGCATATTTCACCGACAGTGGCATACGATCGCACACAATCAAGTATGGCAGGCATCAGATTATCGCTACTTCTCGCTCTCTCGGCAAGATTTCGCAAGGATTCGCTTACCTTCTCCTGATTCCTGTTCTGACGAAGCTCTGCAAGCCGCTTCTCTTGCTCGATCTGTATGCCGGGATCAACCCTTAACAATTCCGGCTGAGCTTCATTCTCGATACGGAAGCGGTTTAACCCTACGATAATCATCTCGCCGCTCTCGATCTGTTTTTGCGTCTCATAGGCCGCATGATGAATCTCGTTTTGCATATAGCCTTGTTCGATGGCTGCAACCGCGCCACCCATCTGGTCAATCTTGTCCAGATACTTTTGGATCTCTTCCTCCATCCGATCGGTGAGAGACTCAATATAATAGGAACCGCCCAAAGGATCTACGGTATCTGCAACGCCGCTTTCGTAGGCGATGATTTGCTGTGTACGCAAAGCAATTCTTGCCGACTCTTCCGTCGGTAGGGCAAGCGCCTCGTCGCGCGAGTTGGTATGGAGACTTTGTGTACCTCCGAGTACGGCCGCCAGTGCTTGCAGGGTCACCCGAATTATGTTGTTGTCGGGCTGCTGTGCGGTTAATGTAGAACCCCCGGTTTGAGTATGAAAACGAAGCTGCAGGGACTCCGGTTTTTTGGCCGAGAAGCGCTCCTTCATGATCTTGGCCCACATTCTGCGCGCAACGCGAAACTTGGCAATCTCTTCGAAGAAATGATTATGCGCATTGAAGAAGAAAGCTAGTCTTGGTGCAAATTGATCAACATCCAGCCCAGCCGCGATGGCAGCTTCCACATAGGCAATCCCGTTTGCCAGCGTAAAGGCAACCTCCTGCACGGCTGTTGATCCTGCCTCGCGAATGTGATAGCCGCTGATGCTGATGGTGTTCCACTTCGGAACATGTTCTGCACAAAAGGCAAAAATATCGGTGATTAATCGCATCGACGGCTTGGGCGGATAAATATATGTGCCTCTGGCGATATACTCCTTTAATATATCATTTTGAATCGTACCGGAGAGTTGATGATAGGATAAGCCCTGCTTTTCACCCACTACGAGATACATGGCGAGCAATATGGCAGCAGGTGCATTAATGGTCATCGAAGTACTTACTTTATCCAAGGGAATGCCTGCCAATAACGTTTCCATGTCTAGCAGCGAATCGATGGCGACACCCACTTTGCCCACTTCCCCTTTGGCAAGCGGATGATCAGAATCATATCCAATCTGCGTGGGCAGGTCAAAAGCTACGCTTAAACCCGTTTGCCCCTGCTCTAACAGGTAACGGAAGCGTTTATTCGTTTCCGCTGCTGATCCAAAGCCTGCATATTGCCGCATCGTCCAATGTTTGGCGCGATACATGGTCGGACGAATCCCTCTTGTGTACGGATATTCGCCGGGAAAGCCAAGCTTTTCTATGTAACTCCGATCGATGCGTTCAGGAAAATAGCACCGATCTACCTCAATGCCTGAGAGCGTCTCAAACTTGCTCCTATATTCCGGATATTTTTTCAAAAGTTCCTCAGTGCGAGACAACCATTCCTCATATTCCTTTTGAAAAAGTTCATCAGACATCTTTTCACCTCCAGATCGTTGCTCCTTAAAAGCGGTTTCAAAACGGCAGATGGGCTTCAACAAATCTATACTCACAATTTTGCCAATCTTCTCTCCCACATGTAGCATATCAAAAATGAGCAAAGGAAGGAAGAAAAGAGAGTAAAAAAAGAGCCAATAGATTTGGCTCGTTCATCCTATTCAGTCTTGCTGTATAAACGTTCAATGGTAATCTCAACCCGGCGGTTTTTTGCTCTCCCTTCGGCTGTGCTGTTATCGGCGACCGGGCGGTATTCGCCATATCCGGTTGCTTTAAAGTGACTAGGGTCCAATTTTTTATTCTCCAGTATAACATCCAAGAAATTAACAGCCCGGCTTGTACTCAGGTCCCAGTTGGAATTAAATTGCTTATTCTTAATCGGCAGATTGTCGGTATGTCCGGAGATGGTCACTTCCCGGGAGCCAACCTCCTCCAGGAGTTGCGAAATCTTCTTGGCTAATTCTCGCGAAGCGGGCAAAATATCGGCCTTGCCCGATTCAAAAAGCGCTTTCTCATCAATCGTGATATTTAACCCTTGTTCGGTCAGCTCCGTTTTAAGCTGGCCGGATAAGTTATTCTCAATTAAATAGTTATTCAACTTCTCTGCCAATTGAGATAACTGCCGGCTTTCCTCTTCAAATCTCTTGCCTGCCTCACTGATAGGATAATTGTTGTCTGTGGCGTTATTGCTTCTATTCGAGACCCCATTCTTCGTATTAGGGTCGGTTACCGTATTTTTTACGGGTGATTCATATTTAAAGAGCCCCGAACCGCCGTGAAAAGCAACGTAAAGAGAGTTGGAAAGCTGCGCCGCTTTCTGTTCATCCAGCTTGCCCATGGCAAAGAGGACAATAAATAAGGCCAATAAGAGCGTCAATAAGTCCGAATAGGGTATTAACCAAGTTTCATCCATATGGTGCTCATGGTGCTTCCCCTTTTTTCTCCTACCCTTAAACATTTACCGTCTCCGCCTTTTCTTCACTCTCTTCATAACGTTCATGTGCCGGGATGTATACGAGGAGTTTTTCTTCAATGTTGGCCGGAGAGATCCCTGCCTGTATGGATAATATTCCCTCCACCATCATCTGTTTAATCTCCACTTCTTTTTTAGACATTTGCCTCAACTTGTTTGCAAACGGGTGCCAAAGGACATATCCGGTAAAGATCCCAAGCAATGTCGCGATAAAGGCGGCTGCAATGGCATGTCCAAGTTTATCGATATCGGACATATTCCCAAGCGCTGCGATCAAACCGATAACCGCTCCCAATACCCCCAATGTTGGCGCATATGTACCTGCTTGTGAAAAGATCTGAGCTCCAATCGCATGCCGGGCTTCCATCGCCTCAATCTCCTGATCTAGCGCATCGCGCACAAAGTCAATTTCCCGGCCGTCCACGACCATTTTTAATCCATTTTTTAAGAATGGATCGTCGATCTCGTCCAAACTATTTTCCAATGCCAATAGACCTTCTCTGCGTGCAATCTGGGCCCAACCCATAAACTGCTTGATTAACTCCTTCTTGTCAGGCAGCTTCTGGTTTGAGAAAAGTATTTTAAATAATGTGGGGATCTTTTTGATTTCCGACATCTGAAAGGCATTAAAGATTGCGGCGATTGTTCCTCCAAATATGATGAGATATGCGGCAGGATTGTTAAAAAGATTGACTAGCGGAGCACCTTTTAACACCATTCCAAGTCCTAATGCTATGACTCCAATCGTTAGTCCAATAATTGTTGACTTTTCCATCGAGCATCCCCATTTCCAAAATATTTCTCATATCATCATCTCTACTCTTATAACTATCTTATCGGAAGAGGAAGGCTTTTTTTTAACAGTAAAAAAGACTCAGATAAAGATCTTCTGAGTCACAAAAAAAAGTTTTAGATCAATTTAGTGTCCGGACCGATCGATTCAATCTTTTCTTTGATCGATTGCAAGAAGCGTCCGCATACCAGTCCGTCCAAAATGCGATGATCAAGCGATAAACAGAGATTTACCATGTCCCTGATTGCGATCATATTGTTATAGATCACAGGTCGTTTTACAATCGCCTCAATGCTTAAAATGGCTGCCTGCGGATAATTGATAATCGGCATCGACAGGACGGAGCCAAATGAGCCTGTGTTATTTACCGTAAAGGTTCCGCCCGTGATATCCTCTTGTGTCAGCTTGCCCTCCCGGGTGCGGCGGGCCAGATCGTCAATCGCGCGCGCCAAGCCCAGGATATTCTTTTCGTCCGCATTTTTGATCACGGGAACAAAAAGCGCTTCATCCGTAGCAACAGCAATGGAAATATTAATCTCTTTCTTTTGGATGATCCGATCACCTGCCCATTGAGAGTTAAGGATGGGATATTCCTTAATCGCATCTACTACAGCCTTGATAAAAAACGGCAGGAAGGTGAGGTTTACTCCTTCTTTCTTTTTAAAATCATCTTTGATCTGATTCCGATACTGGACAAGGCCAGTTACATCGACCTCGATCATTGTCCATGCATGGGGCGCCTCATGTTTGCTAGTCAGCATGCGATTGGCAATAGCCTTTCGGATTGGCGTAACAGGAATCTCAATATCCCCAGGCATCGACGAGCTAATACTTGGAGCAGGTGCTGGCACGGATCGGGTCGGACTGACCGTTGGCTGAACTTGTTCCGGTTGAACCGGTTGAACTGCTTCTCGTTGAATGCTTGGCTCAGTGGCTGTTGCCCCTGTTCCTCCTTTTTCTATAAATGCCAGAATATCTTTTCGGGTCACACGGCCGCCCAGACCCGTACCTGTAATTTGCGACAAATCGATCTGATGTTCGTTGGCAAGCTTTAGAACAGCCGGAGAGTAACGTTGATTGGTATGGGTCGAAGGCGCAGCACTCACAGGATTTAATGAGGTTTCGGCCAATTCTTTGGCAGGCGCAGACGCTTCCGAACCCTCTTCTTCAATATAGCAAATCGGGCCGCCGACAGGGACCGTTTCATCTTCCTGGGCTATAATCTCCGTTACAGTTCCTGATACAGAGGAAGGCACCTCAGCATTCACCTTATCAGTAATTACTTCACAGATGGGATCATATTTCTTTACTTTGTCACCAACCTTGACCAACCATTTGGTGATTGTTCCTTCAGTGACGCTCTCCCCAAGCTGCGGCATCAGAATCTTGGTTGCCATGAGTCTCCTCCTTATACGTTAAAATAATGCCAATTCGCGCATCGCGTTGGTTACTTTTTCCGGATTAAGCATGAAAAATTTCTCCAGAGGCGGACTATACGGCATAGCTGGTACGTCCGGGCCACATAAGCGTTTAATCGGTGCATCAAGATCAAATAAACAGTTTTCAGCTATGATTGCAGAAACCTCCGCACCAATGCCCCCCTCTTTGTTATCTTCATGGATAATCAGCACCTTGCCAGTCTTAACTGCCGCTTCAATGATCGCTTCCTTATCCAGCGGATAGAGCGTACGCAAATCGAGGATATGCGCACTAATCCCTTCTTCAGCAAGCGCTTCGGCAGCTTGCAGCGCAAAATGCAAGGTAAGGCCGTATGAAATGACAGTAATATCCGTGCCTTCACGTTTTACTTCAGCTTTTCCGATGGGAATCGTATAATCGGTTTCGGGCACTTCCCCTTTGATTAATCGATAGAGCCGCTTATGTTCAAAAAAGAGCACGGGATCTTCATCGCGTATCGCGGCTGTAAGCAATCCTTTCACATCATATGGCGTGGAAGGCGCAACGATTTTTAATCCCGGAGTTCCGGCAAACATTTTCTCCACGCTCTGGGAATGATAGAGCGCCCCATGTACTCCGCCGCCATACGGGGCACGAATCACCAATGGACAATGCCAGTCATTATTGGAGCGATAACGAATTTTTGCAGCCTCGCTTACGATCTGATTGACTGCAGGCATGATAAAATCGGCAAATTGAATCTCTGCGATGGGACGGAGCCCATATGCAGCAGCGCCTATGGAAACGCCGACAATCGCAGATTCGGCCAGCGGAGCGTCAATCACCCGTTCTTCGCCAAACTTTTCGATTAAACCATTGGTTGCCCGAAATACGCCTCCGCGTACGCCAACGTCTTCACCAACCACAAAGACGCGCGGATCTCTCTCCATTTCTTCGCGAATGGCCAAAGTTACAGCATCGATATATGAGATAACCGCCATGTTCTCCTCGCCTCCTATGCATATACGTGTTTTAAGGTGCTTTCCGGATCCGGATAAGGAGCGCGTTCCGCATACTCGGTAGCTTCATCCACTTCCGCAATTACCCGTTCTTCTATGGCGGTTAGCTCCTCTTCATTGATTGCACCGTTCTCAAGCAGGTACTTTCTGAACAGGGTGATGGGATCTTTTTGTTTAGCCGTCTCCACTTCTTCACGACTGCGATAGGTGCGGTCGTCATCATCGCTGGAGTGGGGAACCAACCGATATGTAACGGCTTCAATCAATGTGGGGCCATGTCCGGTAATGGCACGCACACGCGCCTCTTTTACCACGCGGTATACTTCCAGCGGATCATTCCCGTCTACAGTAATGCCAGGGATGCCATAAGCGGCTGCCCGATCGGCTACCGACTCGCATGCCAGTTGCTTCTTCAAAGGAACCGAGATCGCATATTTATTATTTTCGACCATGCAGATCACAGGAAGTTTATGTACTCCGGCAAAATTTAACCCTTCGTGAAAATCTCCCTGATTGCTCGTTCCTTCTCCTAGGGTGACGAAGGAGACAAAATCCTTTTTCTCAATCTTTGCGGCAAGAGCGAAACCGACTGCATGGGGAATTTGCGTACCCGTAGGACTGGATTGCGTCATAATATTATGTTTGCGGCTGCCAAAATGACCTGGCATTTGCCTGCCGCCGCTATTGGGATCTTCCGCTTTGGCAAAGGCGGCTAACATCTGATCTCTCGCCGTCATGCCCATCGCCAGAACAACCCCTGCGTCACGATAATAGGGACATAGGTAATCCTTTCCCTTCACCAGGGCAAAGGCGGCTCCAACTTGTGCTGCCTCTTGCCCTTGGCAGGAGATCACAAAGGGAAGCTTTCCGGCGCGGTTTAAGAGCCATTGCCTCTCATCCACTTTTCGAGCCAAATACATGATTCGATACATCTCTACCACTTGCTCATTGCTTAAACCTAACTCAATGTGACGAGCACCCACTTTGACTCCTCCTCCAAATCTAATCAATCTTTCAAACATTCAATACTTTCGAGCTGAACTTTATCCGTGTATCTGTGCCCCTTCCACCGCTAACGCGGCTTCACCCATGATCTCAGACAGCGTCGGATGAGGATGTATGGTCTGGCCAATCTCCCAAGGCGTCGCATTCAAGACCATCGCTAAGCCGGCTTCAGAGATCATGTCTGTCACATGCGGGCCAATCATGTGAACACCTAACAGATCATTGCTCTCTTCATCCATGATCACCTTGACAAAGCCATCGCTCTCCCCGTAGACAATCGCTTTGCCAATCGCGCGAAACTGAATCTTTCCGGTTTTCACCTTATATCCTTCGGCCTTGGCCTCTGCCTCGGTTAAGCCGACACTTGCAACCTCAGGCCGGCTGTAGGTACATTTGGGAACGAGCCGGTAGTTAAGTTCATGAGGATTTTTTCCGGCAATATGCTCTACGGCAATAATCCCTTCATGAGAGGCTACATGAGCCAATTGCATGCCGCCGATCACGTCGCCAATGGCATAAATATGCGATTCATGAGTTTGATAGTAGCGGTTGACCACAATATTTCCTTTTTCGGTTTTAATCTCGGTGTTTTCCAGACCAAGATCATCAATATTGGCAAGTCGCCCCACAGAGACCAGCATCTTCTCTGCCTCAAGCTCCTGTATTTCGCCCTTCCGTTCAATGCTGGCCGTAACTTTTCCATCTTGAACAGCAACGCTCTCCGGGAGCAATTTGGCTTCCGTGATCACTTTGATCTTCCGCTTCTTAAATAGCCGTGTCATTTCCTTGCTAATCTCTTCATCTTCAAACGGCAGGATGCGATCCATAAACTCGACGATTGTAACCTCAACGCCAAAATCTGAAAGCATCGATGCCCACTCAATGCCGATTACTCCTCCACCCACAATGATGATGGATTTGGGCAGTTCCTGCATCTCCAAGGCATGATCGCTTGTCATCACATACTCTCCGTCAATCTTTAATCCGGGCAATGTACGGGGACGAGATCCAGTGGCAATAATAACGTTCTTGGGGACCAAAATCTCCGACTCCCCATTATGTAATTGCACCGAGATCGCTCCTGCTTGAGGAGAGAAAATCGAAGGGCCAAGAATTCTGCCAATCCCTTCATAGACTTTGATCTTGCCTTTTTTCATCAGGCCTTGAACGCCTTTATGCAATTGGTCGATCACTTGCGTTTTGCGCTCTTGTATCTTGGCAAAATTTACAGCCAAATCGCGCATATGAATGCCATAGGATTCGCCCTCTTTGGCAGTTGCATAGATCTCTGCGCTTCTTAACAATGTTTTACTTGGGATACATCCTTTGTGAAGACATACCCCGCCTAATCCGGCTTTCTCAACAACGGCAACACGCAAACCCAGTTGAGAAGCTCGAACGGCTGCCACATACCCGCCTGGCCCTCCGCCAAGAATAACCAAATCAAATTGTTCTGACATCGTATGCTCCTCCAGTTCATAGACCCAAACATAAAAGTAAACTAGGCTCACACAGGCCTTAGCAGCACAGCGATCACCTAGGTGAGAATCATTATAATCATAAATCCCTGCTTCAATTCATGTGGACGGAATGATGAACCAATGATTTACGGAACTCATTTGTGTGACATTTTAAGAATATTTTTGCTGTTTTGCAAGAATGTGTTGCAGGTGCGTCCCAATTTGGCAATCCGCTCTTCCGCCATGCGGTCCGCAGCTTTATAATGCGGTATATTATCGCGATCCGCAATTTCAAATACCTTTAATAGATTATCATAGATGGTCTCTACCTTCTTCATGGCCCGTTCACGGTTATATCCGCCGTTTAATTCATCAGCCACATTGATTACGCCGCCTGCATTAATCACAAAATCTGGCGCGTAGACGATTCCCCTTTCCATTAACATGTCGCCATGACGCTCTTCTTTTAACTGGTTATTCGCCGCGCCTGCCACCACTTTTGCTTTCAATTGCGGAATCGTCTCATCATTGATTACTGCACCGAGAGCATTGGGAGAGAAGATATCGCATTCCACGCTATAGATTTCATTTACCTTAACCGCTTTAGCACCAAATTCGTTAACGGCGCGAGCAACATTCTCTTCGTATATATCCGTCACAATCAGGTGGGCGCCTTCTTCATGAAGATGACGGCAAAGGTTATAGGAGACATTCCCTACTCCTTGAATTGCGATGGTGAGCCCTTCTAAAGAATCGCTGCCAAATGCTTTCAGGGCTGCCGCTTTCATCCCTTTGTATACGCCATAAGCAGTAACAGGAGAAGGATTTCCGCTAGAGCCAAAGCCCGGAGAGACCCCTGTCACATAGTCGGTTTCCTGATGGATCAAATCCATGTCTGCTTCGGTTGTCCCCACATCTTCTGCTGTAATATAGCGTCCGTTTAGGCTTTGCACAAATCGCCCAAAGGCGCGAAACAACTCTTCGCTCTTGTCTTTTTTGGGATCGCCGATGATTACCGCTTTTCCGCCGCCCAAATTTAATCCTGCCGCCGCATTTTTATATGTCATTCCGCGAGCCAGTCGCATTGCGTCCAAAATCGCATCCTCTTCCGAATCGTATGTCCACATCCGGCAACCGCCCAAAGCTGGACCAATGGTTGTATCATGGATACAGATGATTGCTTTTAAACCTGAACTTTCGTCATGACACAAGATCAGTTGTTCATAATCATATTTACTCATGTACTCAAATAATTTCATTCCAGTCATCCTCCTTTGCTTCCCTACCCATCAAAGTTAAACCTAAAACAAGTATATCTATTTGTTGGTTCAATTCATATACATGCAAGAAGCATGCCAAAATGCCTATGAAAGCGTTTTCTTTATTATATCAATAGTTCATCGCATGGTAAAACAAAAATATATGATTTGCGCGCAAATTTTTGCAAACGAATTGAAAAAGTTTGCATGCAGTCTCATTCAATCTTGTATTTTTCTAACTTATAGTAAAGATTTCTCAAAGAAATGCCAAGTTTTTTGGCAGCTTCCGTTTTATTTCCACGACATTTGCGCAAGATTTTTTCGATATAATTCTTTTCCGTCCAACTTAAAAGTTCTTCCAGCGGCTGATCTTCATGGAGAATATTGATATTCGCCAAATTGTTTTTGGGTTTATCGAGAATCGGCAAATGCTCCGCGCGGATAATTTCATCATAAATTCCCATATAGATCAGCGAACGTCCAAGAATGTTCTCCAATTCGCGCACATTCCCCGGCCATGTGTAATTTTCAAGTATTTGCAAGGCATCTGGAGCAATCGCTTCCACGTTGCGCCCATATTCGGAATTTATCTTTCTGATCAGATGGAGCGCTAAATCTTTAATGTCGCTTTTGCGCTCCCGCAAAGGAGGAATGGTAATCGGCAAAACATTTAATCGATAATATAGGTCCTCCCGGAAGCGATGTTCTTGCATCGCCTTCTCAAGATCTACATTGGTGGCTGCAATAACGCGCACATCGACCGGAATGGTCTTTGCGCTTCCTACTCTCACGATTTCCCGTTCCTGTAAAACGCGCAACAGCTTGGCCTGAGTGTTTATCGAAAGTTCACCAATCTCATCAAGGAAGATCGTGCCCCCGCTCGCTTCTTCAAATAGTCCGCGCTTTCCCCCGCGCAATGCTCCTGTAAACGCTCCCTCTTCATATCCGAAAAGCTGACTCTCCAACAGGCTTTCCGAGATGGCAGCGCAATTGACGCGAATAAATTGCGCATTCTTCCGGGCTGAGTTATTATGGATGGCATGCGCGAACAGCTCTTTTCCTGTGCCGGATTCTCCCCGCAAAAGAACTGTAGCAGAAGTGGTTGCGGCCTGTCTTGCCTGCTCGATGGCTAGCCTCATTTTATCGCTTGATCCGATAATGTCATCAAATGTATATTTTGCTTCGAGACTGCGAATTATCCTGTTGGCGCGCTCCAGATCAGCCGTCAATTTTTTGATCTCCGATGTATCATGGATTATGCCTACGCTGCCCTTGATCTTTCCATCGATCCGGATCGGGGCTACATTAACCATGACATCCTTGCGCTTCGGCCCCACTTTTAATGGAGCTCCTCTCACCGCCTTGCCCGTCTTTAAAACTTGCAAATGTATGCTTTCGCCTTCAGAGATATCAACATCGGCCGGCTTGCCGATTACTTTCTCGGGCGATAGCCCTGTCAACCGCGTGTAGGCCGGATTGATCATAATGCCAATCCCTTTTTCATCCACAACAGAGATTGCGTCATCAAAGGAATAGATAATCGCCTCCAGCAAGCTCTGAATATCTCTAAGATCTGTGATTTTGCGGTTTAATCCCATTACCTCGGTGATATCTCTAAAGACGGCAACTGCGCCTATAATTTTTCCTGCGGCATCTTGGATGGGCACGCGATTGCTTATAATGCGGATACCATTATCCAAGTCCTGTTCTTGATTTAACTCCATTTGGCCAGTCCGTAAAACGTAATGAAGGCGACTATTGGGAACGGATTCGTGAACCAAGGTATTTAAAACCTCTTCTCGTTTCTTGCCGATCATCTTTTCCGCGGAACGGTTAAAGAGAGTGATCCTGCCCTCTTCATTGATCGCGATCATGCCATCATGCGTCGAGTTTAAAATAATCTCGATGCGATTTTTCTCCCGAGAAATGTGTTCGATCAGGTTCTCCCTTTCTTGAATCAGGTTATAAATAATATGGGCAGTTGTACCGGGAATAAGGACAGTGGCAGGATTCTTTTTCAATAATAGATCCTGATAGATCTCCTCTTTTCCCGTCGCTTCCAGGATCACCTCCAGAGGTTCTTTCAGATAAGGTTCATAGCTGAGGTCCCATTTTATTCCCAATCTCTGTGCCTCTTTTATCGCTGGAGCTTCCGGATTATGATCTATAACTGCACAAATTTGCTTTTGCATGCGCGTAAGCGTCTTAAGCAGGGAGGTACCTCCTTTACCGCCTCCAACAATTAAATATCCCACAATGCACCCCCAACTTTATTCCTATGAAAAATTTTTCATACTACCTTCATTTTTTTACATGGTTGAGACTTTTGTCAAGGAAAAAGGTTAGACAGTTGGGATGAGAGAGGGTAAAATAGAAATAGATCGATATCATTGGAGATGTGAGGTTTCGTTAGATGATTGGACAACGGATTTTGGCACTGCTTCTTCTCGTTATTCCTGCGCTTATCGCCATGTATGGCTGGAATCTGATGAAAAATGTCATATTTGATTACATAGCCACTTCAGAACTTCAATGGTTGCATTTTCTGCTCGGATTGGTGCTGTTTTTAGCTGGCGTAGCTTTTGTTGCCGGGTTTGTCTTCCATCGGGATAAAAAAAGAAAACGTCTTCAGCCCCGTTTTCTTAAGAAAAAGAAAAAAACTAATCCATGATATTCCTCCCCCACTGATCCAAGCGTTCAATCAGAGGATGACTCTCAATCCATTTGCTTATGGAGTGGCGCTCAGCATATAACGTGATCCAGACCCCTACAAGCAAGAAACAGAATCTCTCCAACGGAGTGGCCCAGATCACCAGCCAGCAGCCAATCAATCCGCCGAATAAATTGGCCCCAGCATCCCCGAGCATTCCCCATTCACGCCGATCTACTTCAAATAATAAACCGGAAAGGATCAAAAAGAGCATCTCTACCATTTCAAAATCTCGAGAATGCAAAAAAAAGATTACCAAGGAGAAGAGCCAAAAACCTTTAATCGCTCTTCCGGGCCTGACATCAAGCAGATTGATGATGTTGGTCCAGACTGCAAACGTGAGCGAGCCGAGCAGGATATCATAGCTTTTATTCAAGTGGGCAAAGCTGATGGCAAATCCCAATAGAGCGATAGCGATCAGTTTGACCAATCCTGTACTCACCTTCTTCTGAACCAAAAAATAGGTCAGATGACCTTTTAAGCCTTTGATCTCTTTTCTGCCGATCCAATCATCAAGGAATCCAACGGTCCCTAATAAGAGCAACAAGGCGAGATAGGTTTTCATCTTGAAGTGAGAAACGTGCTCAATTTCGAATAAAAAGTAAAGGGGAAGGAATACCACAGGAATGATGATCCCCGTGCTGACCGGAATCTTTACGCCCCTGTAGTTTTGCTCTACCAAGCCTATTTTTCTTGCAAACACGCAATATGCCCAAAGAGATATGCTGCTGATCACTGCTACAATCATAAGCAAAAGCCAATTGTCCATGAAGAAACCCTAACCTTTTCGCTTTGACCATAAAGTTTTCATAATCTCTACACATTCCTGACCGCGGTGCATAAATCCTCTCCATGTCCTGCCCAATTCTCGATGTGCAAAAGGCACTTCGATTTCGTTTATCGTGTACCCTGCCCTCAGAACGTCCAACGTGAAGGCAACTTCAATCCCGAATCCATAATGATATTGCATGACGGAATGGGCCACTTGACGGTGCATACATCTCTGTCCAGATAAGGGTTCCGATACTTCAGCACCAGTAATTCTCTTGATCCCGTAGCGTGCCAACCCTTTTACCAATCCAAAACCTCCCTTTCGGCCAGCAGGAGGAAACTTTGCAATGGTGAGATCTGCCTCTCCAGAGATGACTGGCTCTACAAGAGCGTGTGCATATTGAGCGGTTTCACCAAGGTCTGCATCCAAAAACAGCAAGATGTCACCCTTGCTGTTGGCAATGCCCGTCTGCAGTGCACGGCCCTTCCCATAATTATGTTCATGCCGAATCAGATGAGCACCCTCCGGCAGTTTTGTAATCGCGGTGCGATCATTGCTTCCATCATCGACGATAATCATTTCCTGCCAAAAACGATGTCGGTCGAGAGTGTGCAGCGTAATCGGCAAGATGGTTTCCTCATTGTAAGCCGGAATTATGACAGAAAGCATAAGTGCTTTTCCTCCTAGTAATCATCCCTCTTTGACAGTAAAAAATAGATCGCCTCTAATAATGAGACCATATCTTTTTCATTCTCGTTTTGTAACGAAATATAATAAGCCGAATCTATAATGCCAGTCGGTATTGCCTTATGATTAATGATCAATTCGGGAGTAGCATCATTCCGTTGATGTAATTCCACAAGTTCTTCGTCCGTAGGTTGGTGCAAGATTAATATGTCTCTCTCTCCTCTATCAACCTCTTTTAGCGAAGAGACTACCTTAATATGAAGCCCTAGTTCCTTAAGTGTCTTGAGCCATGGAAATTGATCGATCGATTTGCTGACCACAATGCCATTTTTCTCTTTGAGCTGATCCCCGAAATGCGATTTATAGAAATTAAGCCAGACTTTGCGCAAATCCTCATTCACACTTTTCGCTTCCGTCAGTTCGTTCTGAAGATGAGTTTTCTCATTCGAGATTCGATTTACCTTTTTCTCTAATGTAGTTATGATCGACTGATAGCTCTTTTCCATCCAGACGCTGCCCAAACTGGTTCCAATTAATATCCCCAATCCCAAAAAAACGAGTATCATCACCAATGAAACGAAATAGAAACGAAAAGGTATCATTTTTTCACCCATCAATAAAAAAGCATGCGTATTTGTATCCAAATGGTATAAGCAAAAAATCTTAACTCGGGGCTGACCAAAATCAGCGAAAAAACCGGAATGCTGGAGGCAAAGAGAAGATATGAAATCTTCGTGCTTTGCTGCGGAGTGATCAGTGTATGCATCCCTTTTGCATCAATAAGCAGATGGCCCATTTTCATGCGTGTTAGCAGTGTACTTCCCATACCCTGCCTTCCCTTTTCCAAAAAGTCAACCATATTTGTGTGGGAGCCAACTAAAATGATTCTGCTCGCTCCGTGTTCATATGCCAGAAGCAAGGTAACATCTTCACTTGTACCCGTAAAGGGCAGGATTTGATGCTCCAGCTTATGTTCGATGATCCTTTTTAACCCGGGAGCATACCCATCGGGATAGGAATGAACAATGCGGTCCCTTCCTTTTTTCAACACCTGAGTAGAGACGCTATCCATATCACCAACGATGATGTCAGGCAAGAAGCCGTACTCATAAATAATGTCAGCACCGCCGTCTACACCGATTAAGACCGGTTTTATGGCCTGAATATATGGTTTGATGGTTTCAAAATCCTGATATACATTTGAACCTCGTGCGACAATGACAACAGGTCTTTTGCGAAGCGATGTTTGCAACTTAATTCCCGGCAAAGTTTTACTAAATTCTTCTCTCTCCAACTGAGCATACCGGAGTGAATTTTCCGCAAAATGACTAAACGTCCGGTTATATGCAAATATCGCCGTTCCGATCCTCTGGTCAATGATTGCGCGCGTGATCGGCAGCAGACAGATTGACTGTTTTAGATCAGGGATCATCAATTTTTTTTCTACCGTCGAGATGGTAACCACGACACCATCCCTTAATTGTTCAAACAATGCGTAGTCTTCCAGAACGTCGTATAAAGGGATGTTTTTCTTTAATAGGATCTCCGCTCCTCTTGCGGGATAATTGCCTGTAATCGTAGTACCAAAATTAATGATCGCCTGTGGCTGTCTGCGAAGCAAGGTTTCCGCTGCGACCTCATCCAGATCTGTCTGGCGAATAACGGCAATGCTATCTCTTTTCAGACGCTTGACCAATTCCTTCGTAACCCGGTCAACCATCATCTCTCCGGTTATAAAAGGTTTTCTGACACGAATGTTTTCACCTTCTTTCGGAAAAATCTTTCACAAGCATCGTTTTACTTTTATTATGCTTATCTTAATGAATTCTCATGCGATCATTTGGGAGGTTTTATTCAACAAACAAAAAAAATCCCTATTTACCAATAAGGTAAACAGGGAGAAGAAAACTTGCTCACATCGACCCCACTTTATCCTCAATCCTTAGTTTATCAGCCACCATGGCTATAAACTCGGAGTTGGTGGGTTTAGCTTTTGTGTTGCTTACCGTATAACCAAAAAATTTGGTAATGGAGTCCATATTCCCGCGTGACCAGGCCACTTCGATGGAGTGACGAATCGCACGCTCAACGCGGCTGGGCGTTGTTTTAAACTTTACGGCAATCTGCGGATAAAGCACCTTGGTAATCGAACCCAAGATTTCGATGTTATTGTAAACCATGGTGATCGCTTCACGTAAATATAAATATCCTTTGATATGGGCAGGAACTCCGATTTCATGAATAATATTGGTGATTTTGGCATCTAGTGAATGATTGCGGTTCACCATATGTTTGTTTTCGTCTTTCGGAATGGACAGATAAGCGCGATTGGGGATTTCCGATTTATATCCGACCACCTCACGAATGCGATTTCCTAAAACCTCCATATCAAACGGCTTCAACATAAAATAAGAGACGCCCAGCTCCACCGCTCTTTTTGTTGTCTCTTCCTGACCAAAGGCCGTTAACATAATGATCTTCGGCAGTGGCGAAATTCCCAAACGGTGAATCTCTTCCAGAACAGCCAATCCGTCTTGATGCGGCATAATAATATCAAGAACCAAGACATCCGGTCGGCTCGACTCCAGCTTTGCAATGGCTTCAGCGCCATTTTGAGCGACTGCGACCACTTCCATGTCTTGCTGTTTGCTTATGTAATCTTCCAATAATCGTAGTAATTCCCGATTATCATCAGCAAACATCACTTTAATCATCTAAACTCCTCCTCTTCATATCAAATATCCAATAATTAACATGTGAAAATATGTAATCATTTACCGAGAAAGTAATTCGACATTTCTAAAACGGTTCCTGCTCCTAAATATAAAAAGAGGCGTAATTTTGAAAAATTTTAAACTATTCGACAAGAGGTCCCCATATTTTATTATAGTCGACGGATTCATAATTAGAACTATTTTTCATGATCGTTCCATTTATCTTTAAAAATAAAACGGAGGCACTTTTCAAAGGGCAAGAACGAATTGGATCCGAAAAAATGAAAAAACCCCCAAAACCACAGCATGAACTCCCTGGCAAGTGGGATTGGAGGTTCAATTTTTAAGCGGCAAAATCGCGGTCGCCCTGATCTGATTTTTTCTCCATATCTATCCCTGCTTCCTCGATCATCCATTCAATAAACAACCCATATCCTTGAGTAGGATCATTTACAAATACATGGGTAACCGCACCGATCAATTTACCTTCTTGGATGATTGGGCTCCCACTCATTCCCTGAACAATTCCTCCCGTTTTCTGAATTAAGCGAGGATCGGTTACCTTGATAATCATTCCTTTTGTAGATGGGTATCTTTGACGAATTACGTTCACAATCTCAATCGAGTAACGTTCAATACGATTCCCTTCTACAACCGTTAAGATTTCGGCGGGACCTTCCTTTACCTCCTCAACCAAACCGATGGGCAAAGGTTCTTTAAAGACAGGATGACGTATAGATTTATCTAACGTGCCAAAAATGCCGAAAGGGGTATTTTTATCAATATTCCCCAACGATTTTTTCTCGTCCGGGAATATGGCTCGTATAGACCCGGGTTTTCCTTCCTTTCCCCGATCTACGGAAGTTACAGTAGATGATACGATATTGCCCTTACCTACGACAATCGGTTTCTGGGTGTCCAGATCAGAAATCACATGACCTAATGCCCCGTATCTTTTGGTGACCGGATCATAAAAGGTCATTGTCCCAACCCCTGCAGCGGAATCACGCACATATAACCCCAATTTATACATCTGATCTTCTTTATCTTTTACCGGTTTAACCTTAATCCACTTCTTTTCATTTCCTCTGATTAATTCTATGGATAGTGAGTCTCCCTTCTTACCTGCCTCATTCACGATATCACCCAGTTCACTTGCTTCATTTACTGCTTTATCATTAATTTTTACAATGAGGTCCCCGATCTGTATGTCCGCTTCTTCTGCAGGCGAAATATGGATGTTGTTCTGATCGACCACCTGCTTATGTCCAACCACAATTATTCCGGCAGATTGAAGCTTAACCCCTATGGACTGACCGCCTGGATACAATCGCAGATCAGGCAGTACATTCACATTTACTGATTTAATGGGCACTTTTCCAATTTTGACATCTATTTTTGCTTCTCCCGTCTTTTTCGGGATAATCGTGCCTCCATCTACAGCAATAATCTCTGATTGGCCAGAAGCGCTTGCAATAGCGGGTAGGGAGATGTGAATCTCCTTATGGCTCCCCATCATGACTCGTACCTCTTTAGGAAGTGAGGCAATTTCTTGAAAAGGAGTGGAACTCACAATGAGCAGGGTTATGCAAATTCCGAATAGACATAGCACTCGTTTTTTTCTTTTTTCCAATGTTTCACGCTCCAGTCCCTTACCTACACCTCCAATGAGCTGTACTAATAATCTTTCCGTGCGCGAAGCGGATTATAACTCTAAAATCATGGCATATCCTTACCCATATCGTTCCTTAATTGCGGTTGTTATTCATTTTCTTCAGTTGTTTTGCCAAGCGGCGCATCTCTGCCGCATGTATTCTTGCGGAGGAGGAGATCTCTTCCCCGCCAATCATTCTGGCCAGCTCATGAATTCGCTCCTCTTCATTTAAGACGACAACTTCCGTCCTGGTTCTTTCGCCCTCAATCTTCTTCTCGATTAGAAAATGAGCATCAGCCAGACTGGCCACCTGCGGATGGTGAGTGATGGCCAATACCTGTCGGTCAAAGGAGATGCGCAGCAGTTTCTCGCCGATCGCCTGAGAGACTTTACCGCTTACCCCGGTATCCACTTCATCAAAGACCAATGTTTCCACGTCGTCTAAACGGGCAATTACAGTTCGGATCGAGAGAGCAATACGGGATAGCTCTCCTCCGGAAGCAATTTTTGCTAAAGGCTTGACCGGCTCGCCGGGATTGGTAGATATTAAAAATTCGATATGGTTCATGCCATTTTCCCCGCCCGGCAGATCCAAGGTGTCATTACTTTGATCTTTGCTCCAATCCTCAACATGGACTCTGAAATCCGCGCTTTCCATATGCAGATCGCGTAATTCGCGCATAATCTCCTCGGCAAAGTTTTGCGCCGCATTTATTCTTAATTGAGATAATGTTTTTGCTTCCAAAAAGAGATCAGACCTCATCTCTTGAAGCTGTTCGGTCAATGAGATGAGCAAGGCATCGCGATTCTCCAATTGTTCCAATTCTTCTTCAATGGTTGCCGCATATTCCAATATGGCCGTAATCGTATCGCCATATTTCCGCTTTAAATTATTGATCTGATGAATCCGTTCCTCTATCATGGTCAATTTATTCTCGTCATATTCGATTTGGTCTGCATAATGTCCCAAATCCCGCGTAATTTCATCGAGGAGATAAAATGCCTCTTCGATCTGTTCAAACTTCTCTTTTAAGACCGGATCCAAGTGAGCGATTTCTTCTAAGTGGGCCATTGCCATTCCTAACCAATCCAAAGTCTTATGCTCATCAGCCAAGGCAGCATAGGCGCGCTTTACATTTAGATTAATCTTTTCGCTAAAAACAAGGCGGTTTTTATCTTCCGATAATCGTTCATCTTCGCCAATATCCAGATCAGCCTGTTGAATCTCTTCCAATTGATAGCGAAGCAGATCGATTCGTTGTGCCATTTCCTTTTCGTTTCGCGCGAGATGCTCAAGTTCTTTTCGAGCTTTTACATATCCTCTGTAAAGCTTTTGATACTCTTTTACCGCATCATCCAACTCATTTCCGGCGTAAGCATCAATCCAGAACAAATGTCTATGCGGCTGCAGCAATAAATGATGGTCATGTTGGCTGTGAAAGTTTACCATCGCATCTCCCAGTTCACGCAGCATAGAGATGGTAACCAATTGTCCGTTAATCCGGCAGATGCTCTTTCCTTGGTCAGTCAGATCCCGATGTATGACGATCATCTCATCCGCGCATTGAATGCCTAATTCCTCTAATTTGCATATTACTTTGGAATTTTTATTAAACATAAATAAACCTTCAATCTCTGCCTTTTTCTGCCCGTGGCGGACAGATTCGCTTGATCCTCTTGCTCCCAACAGCATGCCAAATGCATCCAGCAAGATCGATTTCCCTGCGCCTGTTTCACCTGTTAGTACGTTGAATCCTTCATGAAACTGTATTCTCAGCTCTTCAATGATGGCAAAGTTGCGTATCATTAACTCAACGATCACTACTCTCGCCCCTCTATACCAAATCTTTGAAGCGATTGACGATAGCCGGAGTGCTTTCTTTGTTTCTCACAATGATCAGGATAGTATCATCGCCGCAAATGGTTCCCATCAGTTCCTCCCATTGCAATCCGTCAATCAGTGCGCCAATTGCGTTGGCATTACCCGGCAATGTCTTCATAACGATCAAATTCTCGCTATAATCAATCGACTTAAAACTGTCTGACATTAAGCGCTTTAATTTATTTAACGGATTAAAATGCGGTTCTTGCGGCAGTGAATATTTGTAAATTCCATTCGCGGTAGGAACCTTAATCAATTGCAATTCCTTTATATCTCTTGATACAGTGGCTTGGGTAACGTTAAAACCATTCTGTTTCAAAAGTTCAACCAGTTCATCCTGTGTCTCTACCTCATGTTGGGAAATCAATTCCTTAATCTTTATGTGCCTTGAAGCCTTCTTCAAAAACGACCCCTCCTACAACCAGATATACCAGATCATACAAAAAAACTCGGCTAAGTGAACAGCAAAGTAATTATAACACCAAAGAGAAAAAAGAGCAGATAAGGCCAATAATTTCTTCTTTTTGGCAGAAGAGAAGTATCCGTATAAAAAGTGAAGCAAATGACCGAACTTTGTTCCATATCTAAATATAGGATACCATCCCATGAACCCAAAAGATAAATGGGAATAAGCTGGTCCCGTATAGACGGCCCTGTCATTTCCAATGGTTTTCTCGGCTTTGCCACCTTTACCGCATAGGTTAAGCCATCCTTCCGGGCTATGGCATCAATATAATATCTTGTTTCAAATTCTTCATTCTCCTCTTTATGAATCGTAATGGGGATTCTTACTTTTCGCTGAATAGGGATATACCCTTCCGATTCCAATAGTTGCACGACTTCATCGTTGGGATCTATCTCCTCTTGGGGAATCGCATAGAGATAACGGCGATAAAGATATCGACCCAGCATAATGAGAAAAGCGATGGAAAGAAGCAAAAGTACAAGGTTATCCTGTTGTTGCCGCATGATAACCTCCTGTCAAAGATTAAATAACTATTTATTCTTGCTCATGAAGCGGAACTCCTTTTTTTTCCTTGAAGAAATAAAAAAGAAAAGCCCCCGTAATGGAAGCTTCTAGCTGAATTGCTTATGGGCCTGTTCCACAATTTTGGGCAGGTCGATCTGCGGCTGACCTTGCTCTGCCTGATAGCGTAGGTATAGAAGAAATTCGATATTTCCTTCCCCTCCCTGAATGGGCGAATACGTTACTCCTTTGGGCGTATAGCCAAGGTTTACAGCCAAATCCATCGTTTGCTGAAGCACTTGCAGATGCACTCGCGCATCACGGACAATGCCATTTTTTCCAACCTGCTCTCTGCCGGCTTCAAACTGCGGTTTAACCAAAGCGACCACTTCGCCATTCGGCAGCAGAAAGTTACACAAATTGGGCAAAATTAACCTCAGCGAAATAAAGGAGACATCAATGGTAGCCAAATTGGGCCGTTCATCGGTAAATTCTTCGCTTTTTAGATGGCGGAAATTGGTTCTTTCCATTACAACGACTCTGGGGTCATTTCTTAATTTCCAGGCAAGCTGGCCATATCCGACATCAATGGCATATACTCTACTCACCCCATGTTGCAATGCACAATCGGTAAACCCGCCGGTAGAGGCACCTATATCAAACATGATTTTATTTCTTAGATCAAGGTTAAAGGTTTCTATGGCTTTTAAAAGCTTCAGCCCACCTCGGCTTACATAAGGATGAAGCTCTCCCTTTACGCGTATATTGGCATCTTCCGAAAATTTGCTGCCCGGTTTGTCCACCACTTCATCATCTATATAAACCAATCCGGACATAATGGCAGTCTTGGCACGTTCGCGACTTGAGAAAAAACCGCGCTGAACAAGCAGTATATCGAGACGTTCTTTGCTCATGTCAACTGTAAACCTCTTTGGAAGCGATCAATCCTTTCACTTCCTCCATTAACTGGTCAACGGTCAAGCCGACCTCATTCAACAACTCTTTAACTGATCCGTGCTCGATAAAGCGGTCAGGAATTCCCATATTTTTTATTTTCATGCCATAGACCGATTGGCTCATATAGTACTCCAGGACTGAGCTTCCAAATCCGCCTAAAAGACTGCCCTCTTCAAATGTAATGATCGGCAAACCCTCATGTGCAATCTCCGTCAACATCTTTTCATCAAGCGGCTTGATAAAGCGGGCATTAACCACCCGTACTTCTATATCCTGTTCTGACAAGCGTTCAGCAGCAGCCATTGCCACCTCCAAAAGAGGACCCATGGAGAGGATTACTGCATCACTTCCTGCGCGCAGAACCTCCCAACTGCCGATCGGGATCTCTTTTAGTTCCGAATCTAACGGCACACCCGCCCCGTTACCCCTGGGGTAGCGTACGGCAATAGGGCCATCGTTGTATTGTATGCCGGTATAGATCATATGTCTTAACTCATTTTCATCCTTCGGCATCATCAATACGGTGTTGGGGACAACGCGCATAAAGGCCATGTCAAAAACACCCTGATGGGTCTCCCCATCTGCTCCTACCAGGCCAGCACGATCAATGGCAAAGAATACATTTAGATTCTGGCGGCAAATATCATGAATCACCTGATCATAGGCTCGCTGCAAAAATGTAGAGTAGATGGCGACAACAGGTTTCATTCCCGCTATAGCCAATCCGCCCGCCATGGTTGTTGCATGTTGTTCAGCGATTCCGACATCCATTAAGCGATCCGGCAGGCGGTCGCCAAACACCTTAAGTCCCGATCCGCTTGTCATTGCCGGCGTAATCGCCACAATACGAGGATCGCGCTCCGCCAGATCGGTTAAACAGCTGGCAAATATGCTCTGATAGGTAGGCGGGCCCGCCTTTTTGATAAATTCCCCGGATTCAACCTTATATGGACCTGCTCCGTGAAATGCGTCCGAATCGCTTTCCGCAGCATGATAGCCTTTGCCTTTCTTCGTAATCACATGGACCAGCACGGGGCCGTCTATCTTTTTGGCTTGACGCAGCGAGCTTTCCAGATCGTCATAATCGTGCCCGTTGACAGGTCCCAGATAAGTAAAGCCAAATTCCTCAAACAGCATGCCCGGAACAAGGAAATATTTCATTGTATCTTTGATGCGTTCCGCTGTCTTGGCCAATCCGTCGCCAATTGCAGGGATCTTCTTTAAAAGAGACTCGATGTCCTCTTTTGCTTTTTTATACCGGTTTGCGGTCCTGATCTTGCCCAAATAATTATGTAAAGCTCCTACGTTAGGCGCGATCGACATCTCGTTATCATTTAAGATCACAATCACTCTGGTCTGCTCATGCCCGATGTGATTCAGCGCTTCAAGCGCCATTCCACCGGTTAATGCGCCATCTCCGATGATCGCGACAACATGATGCTTCTCTCCCTTTAGGTCGCGTGCCTTGGCCATCCCCATCGCTGCGGAGAGAGAGGTGCTGCTATGACCTGTTTCCCAAACATCATGGATCGACTCAGAGCGTTTAGGAAACCCGCACAATCCTTTATATTGCCTTAATGTGTCAAATTGATCCATTCGCCCGGTTAATATTTTATGTATGTATGCCTGATGACCAACATCCCATATCAACTTATCGGTTGGACTGTTAAAGAGATAATGGAGCATGATGGTCAATTCTACAACGCCAAGGTTAGAAGAAAGGTGACCACCTGTAACGGCCAGCTTTTTAATTAAAAAGTTCCGCATCTCTTCAGCCAGAATCGGAAAATTCTCTTTAGGCATTTTCTTTAAATCTTGAGGGTTTTTTATTTGATCGATAAGCATCAAGTTTTCACCCATCCTCTACGTTTTATCCTTCTTTTTTTTCTTGCGGTTGATTATGGCTATTCCGAGTTGATGTTCAAAAAAGTTTATGATCTTACCTACCCAGAGGATTACCTCAAGTGCATAATGTATTGCAAATGCTTTACCAAATGCCTTTCCACCCACGGTTAATGCGGCAACCAGCGAGGTGATCAGTACCGATGTGGCTGTATAAATAAAACTTCCTTCCCTCTGATTAAATTGTATCATAATTTGCAATACCACATACGCAGTAGTGGTGCCACTAATAATTCCACTAATGTCACCGATTACGTCATTGCAAAAACTGGATACCTTATCCGCATTTCTAATTATAAAAATGCCTTGTCTGGCCCCCGATACTTTTTTGGCAGCCATTGAGCGGAAAGGTACTTCATCCGCTGCGGTAGAAGCTATGCCAATCATGTCAAACAGGATTCCCAAAAAGACAAAAAACAGGACGATCAGCATGCCGATGCCCCATGAAACTCCTGCTAACAATGACGTGGATACTACGGTTAATATCGAACCTAATAAAAAGGAGAGAATACCAACCGATATGCTCCACCGTAACGATTTCTTTATCATTGATTTCATAAAAACCTATGTACTCCCCAAAAGGATTCGATATAGGGCAGAGTGGTTACCTTATGAGTAAACATTGTGGCATAGGTCCAGTAGGTTTTCCCGAACAAACACCCTCCTGTCGCCAGCAAGGGCGGTTTCCCTTTATGTTTGTTCTGACGATGTCGCCATTCGTCAAACTGAATCACCACTAAGCTCACACTATAATCCCCATAAGGTCTCGTCACGAACAGTCTAGGAGTTTTCCTCGACAGATCAGACAATTCCCCTAGCCTCTTTTGCAGTGATGATTTCAGATAGCACTGAATCGGACTTTTCTGGCCATGAAAAATACCGATCTGTTTCCTATCATCCCCTCATGCACCACTCAAGGCAGGCTACTCTGCACACAAAATAGAAATCTATCCCGCATGCAGGTTCATACCCCAAGCCATAGCCGTCTGATACTTCCCGGCCACGATCTTGGGCCTCCACGGTAAGAGGGTCTACGCCCACATGCCATTGTGGATCGCCCTCAAACCTTAACTCCCAGTATCAACCCCCGACTGGGCGTCGCAAGCCGACACCAGGAACTTCATCGATGTGCCCTTTGACGGATTTTTAGCCCCGTCTTCAGAGAATCCGATCTGACTAGAATACTGCACCACTCTTTCGTATTGCAATTATACCATAATTCCATTTTCGCCTCAAACCACACTCATTGCTAAAACTGGCGATTTACAAAAAAATCGGCAAGCTCTGCTAAACGCTCCTTTTCAATACCCTGAACATTCAGAGCCTCTTTTGCCTCTTCAACCAACGAGTATACTTTCATTTTTGCCTGCTCCAACCCCATCAATGCTGGATAAGTTGATTTGCCCAAACGCTGGTCGCTTCCAATCGGTTTTCCGATGCTCTCTTCATTACCAACGATGTCCAAAATATCATCTTGGATTTGGAAGGCAAGCCCCAAGTTGCGCGCATATTTGCTCAGAGCAGCTTTTTGTGCATCGTCAGCGCCTGCGATAATGGCACCTGCATAAACGGAGTAATGGATCAAATCTCCTGTTTTATGGCGATGAATTCTCTCCAGTTCATCAAGCGTCAATTGTTTGCGTTCACCCTCCAAATCAAGGACCTGTCCGCCCACCATCCCGATCGGGCCAGCGGCGATGGCCAATTCGCGAATTAATTGGAGAATAATGTCGGCCGACAGGCTGGAACGCCTCTGCGAGCTGATCAAATAAAATGCCCAGGTAAGCAGCGCATCCCCTGCCAGGATCGCAATTCCTTCCCCAAAAACCTTATGATTCGTCGGTTTACCTCTGCGGAAGTCATCATTATCCATCGCAGGCAGATCATCATGAATCAAAGAATAGGTATGGATCATCTCAATCGCAGAGGCAGTTTCTAATCCAAGTTCGCGCGGCTTTCCCAGAGCTTCTATCGTGGACAGCAGAAGGATGGGGCGAATTCTCTTGCCGCCTGCCTGCAGCGAATATTTCATTGACTCATAGAGCGTAGGAGGAATCTCTTCAGGTAAAAAAGAAAGCATTTGGGAGGAGATCCAAGCTGCCATTTCGTCCATGTATGCTTTAAGTGAAATTCCCATGCAAATCTATTCCTCCCCGATATCAAAATCCTTTGCAAGCAGTTTGCCATCCTCTTCAATCAAGATTTGGATCTTTTGTTCAACCTGTGACAATTTCAAATCACAATGGCGCGACAATAAGACGCCTTCATGATACAGATTGATCGCTTCCTCCAGAGGTATATTTCCACCTTCCAGGAGTTCGACCACCTCTTCAAGGCGTTTAATTGCTTCTTCAAAGCTGTAATGGTCTACATTTAACTTTGCTTCTTCTTGTCCCATAAGGTATCCTCCTCTTCTATTCCCCAAATCGTAGCTTCCACAACGCCATCTTTAAATTGTACGTATAACAGATCGCCCGGCGATATTTGGCTAACACTGCCAACCAATCTCTTCTGTTTGTCATAGCTTAATGTGTAACCGCGTTTTAAGATCGATAAGGGACTTAGAGCGTCCAGTTGCTGAATTAAATAGGAAAATTTCAGACGTTTTAACTCCAGTACTTTTCGCATCGACTGCTCCAACTTTTTCAGCAATTGTCTGCTCTGTTCCCGCTCTCTGGCCACACGAACCGGTATTCCCGTCTGATTCAAACGCCGTTTTAGATATTGAAGTTCCGTTTTTCTTTTTTCGGGGTATTGCTTTACAAATCGTTTTAAGGAGTCGCTCAGGTAATCCAATTGTTGTTCATATTGCTTCAGCCTGTTTTCCGGATTTCTCAAGGCAGAAGATCGTTTCAGCATATGCAATTGATGCTGTTTAGATTGCAATATTTGTTGAAGGGCCTGATTCAATCTGTGTTTGACATTGACCAGCATATCCTTAATTTCCCGAATATGCGGCACGGCCATCTCGGCAGCGGCCGTTGGTGTTGCTGCACGCAAATCGGCTACAAAATCGGCAATGGTATAATCGGTTTCATGACCTACGGCAGAAATGATTGGAACCATCGAATGGTAGATGGAGCGCGCCACATTCTCATCGTTAAAGGCCCATAATTCTTCGATCGATCCACCGCCCCGCCCTAATATGATGAGGTCAATCCCTTCATATTCATTGGCCAGCTTCAAACCCTTAATAATGGATGAGGGAGCTGCCTCTCCTTGTACCAGAACGGGGAAAATGAGCAGGTGAACATAGGGATACCGGCGTTTTAATGTCGTAATCATATCCCGAATCGCTGCTCCTGTAGGAGATGTGATCAATGCAATGCGTTTGGGATATCTGGGTAACTTACGTTTGCGGGCAGAATCAAATAAGCCTTCAGATTGGAGTCTTGATTTCAATTGTTCATAAGCAAGATAGAGGTTGCCAATCCCGTCCGGCTGCATCTCTTTCACATAAAGCTGGTATTGTCCATCGCGTTCATATAAAGAGATTTCTCCGCGTACAATCACTTTTAAACCATCTTTCGGAATAAATCGCAAAAATCGATTATACCCCTGGAACATCACAGCCATGATGCGCGACTTCTCATCCTTAAGCGTAAAATACATATGGCCTCTGCTATGATGTTTAAAATTGGAGATTTCACCACGAACCCATACTTCGCGCAGAGCTGGATCTGTTTCCAGGCGTTCTTTAATATAGAGCGTCAGATCGGATATCGACCAAACTCTTCTCTCTGAAAATGAGTCTAACATCGATTCACCTTTATCTTTTAACAAATTTAGAGATTATTTAACATTTTAGCTGACTTAATCGTATTATATAACAACATGGTGATCGTCATAGGGCCCACTCCGCCCGGCACAGGGGTAATATAGCCTGCTACGTTTTTAACCCGTTCAAAATCGACATCTCCAACTAGCTTCCCATTTTCAAGCCGATTGATCCCTACATCGATCACAATCGCTCCAGGCTTCACATGCCCTTCCGTAATAAACTGCGGTTTTCCTACCGCCACCACAAGAATATCGGCCAAACGCGTCATTTCAGCTAATTGATTGGTACGGGAATGGCAAAGCGTGACCGTCGCATTCTCTTGTAAGAGTAACATGGCCATCGGCTTTCCCACAATATTGCTTCTTCCCACAACCACCGCTCGCTTGCCCGCAATCTCCTGTCCCGTTCTTTTGATTAACTCAATAATTCCATAGGGTGTGCATGGAACTAACCCCTTTTTCCCGATCACTAAATTCCCTACGTTTCGAGGGGTAAAGCCGTCCACATCTTTATCTTCCGATATGCGATCGATAACTGACTGCTCATTAATATGTTTGGGCAAAGGAAGTTGAACGAGAATCCCATGGATATCGTTCCGTTGGTTCAGCTCATCAATTTTTGCCATGATCATCTCTTCCTCGATCGAGTCCGGGTATAGGATCACTTCGGAGTAGATGCCGATCTTTTCACACGCTTTCGCTTTTGAACGGACATAGGTGTGTGAAGCGGGGTTATCGCCAACCAGTATAACAGCTAATCCGGGGTATATGCCATGATGTTTAAGTGCTTCCACTTCACTTTGAAGCTCTTTGCGCATTTCGGCTGCAATTTTCTTGCCGTCTATAATTTGAGCGTTCATATATTAGCCTCCCAATACAAGTTAATCTTAGTTTAACCTGTGTGAAAGAGGATGTAAAGACGAAAGAAATTATTATAAACCTAAATAATGTTCGGATTTATATCGTTCCCTTGCAATCGAAGCCACACCAAAAGCGTTATCCCCGGAATATTCAGGTGAAGTAAAAAATAGATCGGCTCCGACCGCCGGGTGTTCAAGGCGTTTTTTAAGTCTCTGCTGAATAAATCGATTGCTGGCAACTCCGCCCACAATCAGCACCGTTTTTAAGCCCGTATTTTCGATTGCTTTACGCAATATCTTCTCCACTGTATTGGCGATTACCTGCTGAGCCGCCCATGCCACTTCAGCATGACTTACTCCGGATTGCAGTGCACGCATGCAAGCTGTCTCTGAACCTGAGAAGCTGAAATCATAATGATCGACAGAAGAAGGAATCTTAAGGCTGCCTTCGCCTTTTTCCGCAATTTTCTCCAACTCCGGTCCTGCCGGAAAACGACATCCCATAGCCACGCCCAAACGGTCGATCAATTGTCCTGCATGCAGATCTTTCGTACCGCCTAAGCGGTCAATCTCATAGCCCTTCTCCCCTCGCTTCACTTTGAGCAGTTCGCTAGTTCCGCCCGAAAGATGAATCGCCAAAAAATGATCTGCAGTAAAAGGCCTGTCAAGGCTATAGATTCCTGCTGCAATATGCCCTTCTTGATGTGAAGTTTCATAAAAAGGGATGTGTAAAAGCGCGGAGGCAAATCTGGCCAAGCTTTCTCCGACAGTAAAAACTGGCATATACGAATCCTTGACCGGTCTGGGCCGAGTGCTTGCGGCGATTGCCTTCCACTCCCTGCACGTATCGGGAAGCTCCGCCAATAGTTGCGGCATTTTTTTAAGGTGATGGAACAGGGCTTCCGATTGCATCATGCCCCGCTCTCCCAACTTTACAGGGATTAGCTCCTTGCGCTCGAATAAAATCTCCCCTTGCTCATTGATCACGCAAAAGGAAGTGCGGTAATTGCTTGTATCAATTCCAAGAAATAACCCTTTCATCACTGCTTCGCTTTATCCTTCATCAGATTTGATAAGACGCCATTAATAAATTTACTCGATTTGTCATCCCCGTATTTTTTGGCCAATTCAACCGCTTCATCTATGGCAACCGGGTCAGGGACCTCCTCTTCGTAAAGCAACTCAAAAACGCCCAATCGCAAAATGGCACGATCGATATAGGATAACCTTTCGATCGTCCAGCCCTTAAGCAGCGGACGGATGTGATCATCGATCTCTGCCAAATGCGTTTCCACTCCCTTCACCAATTTAAAGATGTATTCTGAATTTTCCCCCTCTGTTACATTGGCAATAGCTTCCTCTGCGGTCAGTTTTGAGATCTCGATTTGATATAAAGATTGTAATGCCCGCTCACGCGCCACACTTCGGTTCATAGAAAATCCTCCTAGAGTAGAATAGCTAAAGAAAAATAGTCAATTTAAAATAACCCACCCGGCTTATGACCACCCCAAAAAGTGAAGTATAGCTTTGCAGCTTATTCCGATTACTTTTTGGGGACCCCGAGTTTTCGCTGCGCCGGGCGGGGCCCCAACCTTCCTTACGACGCTTTATCGCTTTAAAGAAATTAAACTTTCTTATTCTATAAAACAAACTCGGCGACTTCCGAGTCCATGGCGATGGCAGAGCCGTTGTTGCAACCAAGAAAAAACCACCATTTAGTGGTGGTTACGATCAAAAAAGTTATCTGGCAGAACCTCTCTTAACAGTTCACGTATCGATTCCTTTTTGTCCTTTTTGGTTCCTATAAAATAAGCTAAGCTCATGATGAGAAATACAACGAGGGTATCCAGCAGTCCGCAAATCAGATAGATCAGACTAAAAAAGAGTCCCGCAGCCACACCTACCACTTTTCCAGTGTGTAATTTAAAATATTCCCACATGGATATCCCTCTATTCTACCCGTCGTGGTTTTGCGGCAGTACTCGATATCACATCCGTAACCAGGACAGAGACCTGATGAATTTCCACACCTGTAATCTCTTCCACTTTGCTCTTTACTTCGCGTTGAATTTGCTCAGTGATTTGCGGGATTGGAATATCGCCGTCCACAATCACCTTGATGAAAAACTGGTGCCCGTCCACTTCCGAAATTTTAAGACGAACCTGCCATTCACGCACGCCCATCACTTTTTGAATAGCTTTTCCAGCTATGGTTTCAAATGTAGAGACGGAGGTCCGCATCTCTCCCAGCTCATTGCGTTGATTGATCGTTTGCGGCGTAGGAGTTCTTCTATTTCCAAACAGAAGAAAGCGAATACTTATGAGAGCCATGATCACAGACAGAACGATGCAGGCAATGCTCCAATTGGGTGAACTATAGAGAGAATCGAGAGCATCATAAACTTCCGACTCAAATAATCCACATCCGATGAGAATAAAAATCAGGGCGAATACAAATATCAAAAAACTATACAATTTAAGGAGAATCTGATCAAATAAATTCAATGATTATCGTACCCTTCCCTCTTTTTCCTCTGTTTTTTGGGCATTCTCAGTTGAATCACTGCTTGTCTGAATTTTTACATCCACAATATGAACATTTACTTCAACAACCGACAAACCGGTCATATTTTCAATCGCTGCCCTTACATTGTTCTGGACATTTACTGCAACCTCTGGAATCGAATATCCATATTCAACGATAATAGAAAGATCAACAGCAGCCTCTTTTTGGCCAACCTCAACTTGTACTCCCTTAGCAAAATTTTTCTTTCTGCCAAATCGCTCAGCAATATCTCCAACAAAGCTGCCGCTCATTGAAGCAACGCCATCTACCTCGGACGCAGCCAGTCCCGCGATCACACCAATCACTTCAGGCGCGATCTGGATTTTCCCCAGTTCGGTAGTATCCACTTGTGGTAGGGTTTCTTCCAACGCAAACACCTCCTAAGTATCTTAAAAAAAGATATGAGTTATTATATCAAGAAAAAACTGGCAGTACAAACGAAATTCCTGCTCACAGTGGAGTGTTTTCAAGAAATTTGGTATTGATATCTCCGGATTTAAATTTTTCGTGATTTAACACTTTTAAATGGAACGGGATCGTCGTTTTCAAGCCTTTACCTGAAATTACCATCTCATTTAGAGCCCTTTTCATTCTTTCGATCGCTTCTTCCCGCGTCGCTGCCCAGACAATGCACTTGGCTATCATCGAATCGTAATAAGGCGGTATCCGATACCCGTTATAAACCGCACTGTCAACGCGCACTCCGTACCCTCCGGGGGGTAAGTAATACTCGATTTCAGCAGCGCTCGGCATAAAATTGCGATCCGGATCCTCAGCATTGATCCGGCATTCAATCGCCCATCCACGAAACTGAACTTCTTCTTGTCTGATCGATAATGGTTCCCCCGCACATACACGGATCATCTCTTTGAGAAGATCAATTCCTGTAATCATTTCTGTTACAGGATGCTCAACCTGAATCCGCGTATTCATCTCCATAAAATAGAAATTCCCGTGCTTATCCAATAAAAACTCTACTGTTCCGGCACCTACATAATTGACGGACTTGGCGGCAGCAACTGCAGCCGCTCCCATTCTTGCCCGCAGCTCTTCATTTAACGCGGGTGAAGGAGCTTCTTCAATCAATTTTTGGTGGCGTCTTTGAATGGAACAATCGCGTTCGCCAAGATGAATGACATTCCCGTAGCGGTCTGCCAAAACTTGAATCTCTACATGGCGCGGTTCCTCCAGGTATTTTTCCAGATAGACACCTGGATTTCCGAAGGCTGTTTCGGCCTCTCTGCGCGCAACTGTAATTGCGTGGGTCAGTTCATCGGGAGTATAGGCCACTCGCATCCCTTTCCCCCCGCCGCCGGCGGTAGCTTTTATGATGACAGGATAGCCGATTGACTCTGCGACGCGCAGTGCTTCATCCAGATCAGCAATAAGACCATCTGTACCTGGAACAGTAGGAACCCCAACCGCTTTCATCGTATCTTTGGCAATCGATTTGTCGCCCATTTTGCGAATCGCATCGCTGCTTGGACCAATAAATGTGATATTACACTCTTCGCATAGTTCTGCAAAATTGGCATTCTCCGCCAAAAAACCATATCCCGGATGAATGGCATCTACGTCAACCTTTGTTGCAACGCTCATGATATTGGTCATGTTAAGGTAACTCTCTTTTGATGACGACGGACCAATACAATAGGCTTCATCGGCAAGTCTTACATGCAAAGCGTCGCGGTCTGCCTCGGAAAAGACTGCTACAGTTGATATGCCCATCTCTTTTGCTGCACGAATAATCCTAACGGCAATCTCCCCACGGTTCGCAATCAAGATTTTGTTAAACACAGTGATCCTCCTCTACTCTGGCTTAACCAAGAAGAGCGGTTGACCATATTCCACCAATTGTCCGTTCTCAACCAGAACTTTCACTATCGTTCCTCTTACTTCTGCCTCAATTTCGTTAAACAATTTCATTGCTTCCACAATACATACAACGGTATTCTTTTCGACATGATCGCCCACGCTCACATAAGGCTTGGCGCCAGGGCTAGGAGCCTCGTAAAACGTACCTACCATGGGTGAAGTGATCTTATGTAAAGTTGCATCCTCTTCCATCTTATTATGAACAGATTCCACAGGTATTTCAGCATTTGAAACGGCGGGAACGGGATCAACGGCACTCCTTTTGACCTCGACTACCGGTTCTGCCACCATCTGCGGTTGAACTTCTACTTTCTGTATTTGGGGCGCAGAAACCACTGCAGCCTCCTTGCGAATTAAGAGTTTATCCCCTTCATTTTCCAATTCAAAATGAGTAATACCAGATTGATCAATCAGTTTAATGATCTCTCGTATCTCGTGGATTTTTAACATGGGCTATAGTTCACTCCTATAGACAAGATAGTATCCAAGTCATTATATCAAACTTTCTGCAGAGGGAAAATAATAAAAGCGGGGTGAAACTTTTGCAATGTATAAAGAAAAAAGCTGTATGACAATCCTACAGCTTTGCTAAAATTATTCATCTCAACTGTTATTGAATATAGCTTACTCTTACATTAACGCCCGGAACATTCAAATGTTCCGCAACCAGATCAATCAGGGAGACCACCTCATCATTATCCAAGCTTTCGGCTTGCACCGTAACCTCTACTTTATCGTTGATTTTTTGCACCACAGCATCTGTATACCCTTTAGCCTTTATCAAGGATTCAACTGTAGCCTCTGTGCTTTCAAGAGCCTCTAACTCATCATATTTTGCTGTCGCTTCTGCAACTTCGTTTTTGTCTTGGCTCGTCTGCATGATCGAATAATATTTATCCATTAACTTTCCTCTATTCTGCTCACGGCTTAACCTGAGATTGGAAAACAAATCTTCTGCGGCAGTCGATTGCACAGTGTCAATCTCTACACCCATGTCATTGCTCGCCAATCCCTCGCTTTCGGCGACACCATTATCTTCTTCCCCCACCATACTGCCGCTCTCATTGTTTTGATTCGGCGCTTGAGTGACATCAATCTCTTCATTGTCGCCCGTGAACAAGTAATAAGCAGATAATACAACCATTAATGTCAACATCGTTAGTAACCAAATTGTCTGTTTCTTTAACACCATCTTATCTTCCTCCTCAATTCTTTTTCTTTGGAACTACCGAAATTTTGTAGGCCGGCACATCCAGTGCACGCTGCACAGCATCATAAATCCAAGACTTCACCTTCGCATTATCTGCTCCGCTAGCTACCACCACAACCCCCCTTACTGTCGGCTTAAGCGTCTTCACAATTATTGGTTGCTCTCCATTGCTTCCTGAGATCATCACGACCTCCTCATCTCTAGCTTGATCATCCACATTGCGATTTCCGCCTTGATGGTCTTTCTCATCGGTTACTTGTGTTTCCACATGAATGTTTTTCTGGTAGACCCTTTCCTCTGAAGAATCAAGATTTACCATTACGGCTACTTCTCCCACACCTGCAATCTCTTCCAGGATCTCTTTAAGTGAGGTGTTGTAGAAATCTTCATATTCTTTTATGGACCATTGATCTACAGGTTTGGCAGAAACAGGTTGCTCCGTCGTTGGTACCGACAGGGATGACTGCTCTTTTCCTTCTTTTTTTACATAGGAGTTCATTAGTAGAATCCCTATGAATAAAATGGCTAGAAATATGAGCCAGATCCATTTTAGCGGCGGGATTTTGGGCATCATAAGGCTTTTCCCCCTCATTCTGATCGAATCTCTATCTGTTGCGGCGATAGCTGGTATGCGTCGAGCAGGTAATCCCGAACGGAGTTGACTATTGCGCTCATCTGACCGTTGTTTGGCTCACTAACCTGTTGGCCGTTTTCTCTACCAATCTGGATTTCTACTGTAGGAATGGTCTTAATGGTTTCAGAGTGGTCTGCTAGATTCTCTCTGTTATCCTTCATATGAACTCGTCCGAGCAAATAGACCAAGATTTTATCAATTTTAGGTTCATTTTTATCGTTTAAGCTTACCAACACTTCCACTTCTGATTCTGTCTCATACTTGCGTTCCAGGTTTGCTGCGATTTCCTGGCTAAGACTGGTTGAGAATTGATGCATAATCGCTTTAAATTGTTCTGCCTGCAATCTTTTTGCTTCAACTTCAATCGATTCATAGGATCTCTCTGTGGGAGGGGAGTTGATGAATCCCATGCTTTGTAAAGAGATATTCTCTTTGATATGATCGAGGTTAAATAACGCCAGCAAGGGAGAGAGCATCGTTAAAATAATGAGCAGTCCAATAGTCATTCGCGCATATCTCTGGATTGCGGAATTGGGCAGGATTAAATCTACAAATGAAGCGATAAGAACAAGCAGAATCAATTTCTTTAGCCATTCAGACAGATAGGCAATCATTATATTCCCCCTAGTGAATCATTATGGAAATGTTTGCGGCTGTTACAATGATCGTTATGGATAAAAACAACATGAAACATACAGTTGCCAAAGCCGCAAAGATATATAACAATGAATTGCCAATCGTACCCAGCACGGTCGTGATCGGACTATTTCCAAGCGGCTGCAGAACAGCAGAGGTAAACTTGTAGATGAGTGAGAGGGAGATAATCTTAAGGGCAGGGAAAGCAGCAATCAACAGAATGATGATCACCCCAAAGATCCCAATCCCATTTTTCAGCAATAAAGAGGCTCCTACCACGGTATCCGCCGCATCGGAAAACATCTTGCCTACCACCGGCACAAAGTTGCTTGTCACATATTTTGCAGTTCGCACTGTTAGTCCGTCACTCACTGAACTGACCGCTCCCTGAACAGACAAGACTCCCAGAAATACGGTCAGGAATAAGCTTAAGATCCCTATTCCCAACTGTTTAAACAATGCTGCCAAGCGGGTAAGCTTGTACTTTTCGGAGAGCATGCTGACCAAATCCAAGAGCGTAGAGAAAAAGAAAAGCGGAAAGACCACATAGTAGATTAAGGATCCGCTCACATTAACCATAAAGATAATAAAAGGATGGAATAAAGCGGCAGAGGCGAGATTGCCCATAGAGGCAAGCAGGGCGAGCAGGATGGGAATGATCGCCAACATGAAATCCATCATTCCTTGTATGGCTGCCTTTGCATAACTTATGGCCAGATAAAAGCTATTCACCGCCAAGATGATTAATACCAGAAACGTGATGGACGAAGCGATCTTGGATACACTGCTATTTTCAAAGGAGCTCTGAAAGTTTTCCAATATCGTTGAAAAAATGGCCAATAAAATGATGGTTCCCAGCAATTTGCCATTTACATTGATCTCATGTAATAGAAACTTTAATAATCCAATTAAAATATCGGAGATCTTAAATCCGTCTTCCCTGTTGGATAAGATCAATTTAATCAGGCTGGGTGCATCGGTATGCGGCAAAAAGCCATCATAATCCTGCATCAGTTTATCCCAATATTGCTCTATTCCTGATATATCCAATTTTCCAAGCTGCTGCTGCATGATCTCTTCATTTGGACCTGCCGATACCGCCGAGGCTCCCCACAAAAAGAAGAGTAGAGTAAAGAGCATGGTCTTCCATAGCGTTTTCATAACAATGATCCTTTCCTCATGGGCATCTCTATGTGGGGATTAGATTGATAACCGTTTCTACGATTGCTTGAATAATCGGTATCGCCATAATCATGATTAATACTTTGCCTGCCAATTCAATCCTGGAAGCGATTGAACCTTCGCCGGCATCTCTTGAGATTTGTGCAGCAAACTCGGTAATATACGAGATTCCGATGATTTTTAACACCGTCTCAAGATAGAGCATGTCAATTTCCGCCTGAAATACGATCTTCTGCAAGACATAGATGACTTTAATCACATGATCAATTACAAAGAGAAAGATGATAATCCCTGTGATCATGGCAATTAAAAAGGCAAATGAAGGTTTTTGATCCCGTAAAACCATGGAAATAAAGGTGGCTATCAACCCTAATCCTACGATTTGCAAGAATTCCATTTAATCCACTCCCCGGTGAAAAACCAATCAAAAGCCTCGATTAGAACTTAAACACCTTTTGCAAGTGTTGAAATAAATTGAGAATATAATCTGCTACCAGATAGAGAACAATAATAAAGCCAATCAGCGTCACCCAGCTTGCCCAATCTTCTCTGCCCGATTGTTTTAATACCGTTTGCACCATGGCCACTATGATTCCTACTCCAGCTATGTAAAAGATCGTGCTCACATCCAAGGCCATAAGTTCTGTACCTCCGTTTTAGAACATTAAGAGAACAAGCAATATTCCGGTTAATATCCCTAACGTTCTGGACATTTTTTCATACTTGGTCTGCGCGTCATAAGCCTCTTTTTCTTCTGCCTGCATATGACTCAGCGCAATTCGTATATGCTTCTGCTGGTTTTCCCGATCGGACATGCCTAGGATGCTTCCAAGCTGCAGCATGATTTGTCGTTCTTTTTCTTTAAGGGAGGTATATTTCCAACGCTTATCTATTGCAGTTTGCCAACAATGTTGAAAGCTCTTCTCCATCGTCTCCAGTTCCTCGGCAACAGCTAAAAAAAAGTGGGAAATCGGTCCGTTTTCACGTTGGCTGATTTTTTTCATCAGGTCATTTAAGGGAGTATAGCCATACATGATTTCTGTCTCCATATAGAGCAAGGCATTTTGTAATTGCCGAATCTGCTTGGTGCGATTCACGAACTCCAAAGCAATCAGATATCCTGCGCCAGAGCAGGCCAGGATAACGAGCATTGCACCCAATATTTTTACCATCATAAGACCGCAACTCCGTGCATCAGGCGATAATTATGATCAAAAATTCCTTCCAATGTGCCTACCCCTCTTCGCTTGCTTAATACAAAATAGCGGTCAAATATTCCCATTCGCAACATGGCAGACATGCTCGGCCTATGGAGGATCTCCTCTATAGTTGCTCCATGCGCTGTGGTAATAATGGAAACCCCGGCATGTATGGCTTCTTGTAAGGCTATGGCATCTTCGTTGCGGCCAATTTCGTCTGCCACAATGATTTGAGGCGACATGGAACGGATCAGCATCATCATTCCTTCGGCTTTGGGACACCCGTCAAGCACATCCGTTCTCGGACCTACATCTTTTTGTGGAATTCCATTGACACATCCGGCAAGTTCAGATCGCTCATCCACCAGGCCGATTTTATGGCCCGGAATTTTTCTGCTGGCGGATCCATAGCTAAAAAGGCGTACCAAATCTCTCAATATCGTTGTTTTTCCGCAACGAGGCGGTGAAATAATCAAACTGTTCAGCACCTTATTGCCATTCCACAGGTATGGGATTAACGCTTCCGCAGTTCCTTTCATCTCTTTGGCAATGCGTATATTAAAACCGGTGATATCTTTCAAATGCGCAATTTCTCCATTTTCCAGGACTACCTTTCCCGTCATGCCAATGCGATGTCCGCCGGCAATGGTCACATATCCACGCTTTAGCTCTTCTTCCAGCGCATAGAGCGAGTGATTGCTGATCAAATTTAGGATATGCAGGCTTTCTTCCTTTGTAATGATCACCCCATCCTTCGGATCAAGGGATAAGGTTGCTCTCTGCGTAAGAAATCCTTCCACTTTTGAACTGATGATTTCAACAGGACGTTCCGTTCGGATGCGAATCTCCTCAATGGAATGAAGAAGATCTTGACTCATTTTTTTCATAATCGCGGAGACTTTCACAGGCAGGATACGAAGAATCTCGGGATCCATCTCTATCACCTCGTTGCATCTTCCTACCCCATAACTATGCAAGCTTGACCACTTTTATAACCAAGCCCTATTAAGACCAACCCAAAAAACAAAAGGGAACGTTATCACTTCATCACTTTAAAGAAGTCAAACTTCCCTAGACTATAACAAAAAACTAGGCAATCGCCTGAGACTTAAGGCATGGCGATTGCCTAGTTTCACTAATGTGATATTGGCTCCTGTTCATCATTTATGGGGCATAGTAATGAATGACGCCTTTATGATTTTCCAGATCCATCATATGTGATGTGATGACCGGAGCATCGTCGTTGATCAGGATTACCTCATTACACTCCGGACAGATAACTTCAATCTGATCCCCCGGTTCATAAAGATCTTGATCTATAAATATGATTTCATCACAATGGGGACATTCCATCTCGTAATAACCGGTTTCGTCATCCTCATACGATTCAAGCTGGGTTGTTTCCGCATCATCTTTTACAAGTGTTTGGTCCTCCTCTTCCCAATCCTCATCAACATCGCTATCTCCATAAAAGAATTCTTCAACTAGGCTGAGGTCTTCATCAATCGCCTCAATATATTCTTCTTGCTCAATCACCTGCGCATGCAAGCGTTCCATCTCTCCTGCCATCATCTTGCACAGATCAATCAATTCATGAATCATTCTACCCTCTCTACTGCTTGAAGGAAGATCTAATCCCTCCACTAACCCTTCTAAGTAGGCGATTTTTTGATTCACTTTACTCACGTAAACTCCCCCTTGTTTGGTATCGTTTCTAGTATGCCATCAAGGGGAAAAAATATGTTATTTCCGTATACCGTACAAGATAAAGCCTACCCCTAACAATATGAAGAAAATCTTCCCAAAGGATAAACGGTCAGACAATCCGATAAGCCCGATGATCGTGGTGGTCATCAATACAAATGGCCCCACCAATGCTAGCATAGAATTGACCACCAATGCTTTTGATACTTCGTTTAGCCTGATCATAATCAATGCTGCGGTAATCTCAATGGTGCCCGATAATAGACGAAGTATTGCCATCGCAAGTACAGCCTTGTCCATCCACGCAAACACGTTACAACACCTCATTACGCACATGATGTTTCATTCTATGCATGTCCTGCGGCAATTAGAAGATCGGGCTAAATTTAACCGAATACAAAATGGTTGCATATATTATGGGCATAAGTCCAATAGAAATAAGGAGGAAGCATATGTCACATTCAACTTTGCCTACTCACCTTCTTGATCCCAGCGGCTCCAGATTGCTAAAACCCAGAAAAGAAGGAATCACCATGGTGATGGATAAAGGCTTAGGGTTAACAGAGTATACAGATTTGTTAACGTTATCTTCAGATTATATCGATTATCTAAAATTGGGTTTTGGCACTTTACTTCTCTATCCGGAATCAGTGTTACGGGAGAAAATCGAACAGGCAAATCATCATGGCATCAAAATCTATCCAGGCGGTACTATGACTGAGATTGCAATCACACAGAACCAGTTGTCAATTTATTTACGATATATATCCGATTTAGGCTTTGACTGCGTTGAAATATCGGAGGGCATGATCGAGTTAGATGCCGGATTGCGCACCTTAATCATTAAAAAAGCTTTGGAAATGGGATTGGAGGTCATCACGGAGTATGGAAAAAAAGAGGCTGGTTCCAGATTGGACCTGGCCGCCTTGGAAGAACGTCTAGCGACAGACCTGGAGATGGGAGTCAGTTATGTGATTGTTGAAGGCAGGGAATCTGGAGAAAATGTAGGGATCTATGATCAGCAAGGTAACTTTGATGCCGATCTCATTCTCCAATTCTTCAGCCATTCGAGTTTATCCCAGCACTTGATATGGGAAGCACCTCACAAAAAGCAGCAGGCAAAACTGATTCAATTGTTTGGCGCCAATGTGAATCTGGGCAATATCTCTCCTGCTGAAACGGTGGCATTAGAAGCATTACGGCGAGGTTTGCGTTCGGACACATTTTTAGCAAAAAGGGGATAAGGTTTTACATGAAAGCAGATGTTGTACCGACTCTAAATGAATTAAAGATAGAACAACTGCTTGGAAGAACCATTGTCGTAATTGATGTTTTGCGCTCTACATCGACCATCATCAGCGCATTTAACCGAGGCTGCCAGGAGATTATCCCAGTTGAAACCTGCGGCCAGGCCTATTCACTCATGGATGCAAACACATATCTGGTTGGGGAGAGGTATTGCAAAAAAATCCAAGGATTTGATTTCTCTAACTCCCCCACTGAGTTAATTCAGCAAAACCTTGCAGGAAAAAGAATTGTTCTCTCGACAACTAACGGGACCGGTGCAATCCTTAAAGCCAAAAAAGGGAGCACGGTTCTGTTGGGCGCATTTCTGAACGGCTCCGCAGTTGCAGAGGAGCTGTATCGATTAAAAAGGGATTTAACCCTGCTATGCGCAGGCACCCGGAATGAATTTGCCCTCGAGGATTTCCTCTGTGCCGGTTTCATCTTATCTCAACTGTCGGTTCGCTATTCGTCAGTCGAATTGGGCGATTACGCTCTGGCTGCCAAAGCTGCATACCTTCAACTCCAACATGAGATTGAGAAAATTATGCCGACCACCACAACCGGAAAAAGATTGGCGCAAATGGGTTTACATGATGATCTCTTCTATTCTGCACAACTCGATCAATCGGATCTCGTTCCATATTTAAAAGAGGAAAGCATAATTGTCCGCTCTTATTCATAGAGTCCTAATGAGACTTGTCTAAAGGGTGGTCGCTGTTGATTGGAGAAATCATGTTAGTTGGACTCATAATTACAGGCTTAATCGGACGATCACATATCATAGCGTCTGCCGCAAGTATCCTGCTCATTCTTAAACTTACCTCACTAGAGCGATTTTTCCCGACAGTGGAAAGAAGAGGACTGGAATTAGGCTTACTTTTTCTTACGATGGCTGTTCTTGTTCCATTTGCCAATGGAAAGATCCAATGGAAAGATTTTATCCCTTTGTTTACAACTGTACCCGGATTACTTGCCTTAATGGGCGGTGCAATTGCCACATACATGAACGGCAAAGGTTTGGAATTGTTAAAATGGGATCCCGAAATGGTGGTAGGCCTTGTGATTGGTTCGATTGTAGGCGTCGTCTTCTTTAAGGGAATTCCTGTTGGACCTCTGATGGCAGCCGGTATCACAGCTTTCTTTATCCAGATTTTCAGATGGTTCGGTCAATAAAAGGAGCTGTCCCAAAAGGGTTATACCAAAAAAGCAAGTCCCAATATAAGAACAAATGAACCTCCAAAACCACTGAAAAAGTGGGGTTGGAGGTTCGCTTTTAGCTCGATTTCACATCAAAAGTGGAGGATTAAAAATCCAAAATGGGCTTTTGGGACAGCCCTTATTCCTATATAAGAAGTCTAACCAAACAAATTCAAACTTGCTTAGAGCCTATGCTCTTGATACATATTCCCCTGTGCGCGTATCAATAATAAGTTTATCGCCCACATTAATAAAGAATGGCACGCTGACTACATGCCCTGTCTCCAGCGTTGCAGGCTTTGATCCTCCTGTAGCGGTATCGCCGCGGATTCCCGGTTCTGTCTCTGTCACTTCCAGCACAACGGTATTAGGCAAGTTAATACCCAACATTTCGCCCTTATACTCAATGATATGGACGGTCATATTTTCTTTCAGGAACTTTAATTCATACTCAATCTGCTTTCTATTTAAATTGATCTGATCGTACGTAGTCATATCCATAAAAGTATATTCATCGCCGCTGGCATAAAGATATTGCATCTCTTTCGTCTCAATATGGGCGCGCGGCACTTTTTCCCCAGCTCTGAAGGTATCCTCCCTCACGTTGCCGGAACGGAGATTTTTCATCTTCGCGCGGACAAACGGAGATCCTTTCCCCGGTTTTACATGTTGAAAATCAATTACTTGCCAAGGATCACCCTCCAATTCAATAGTAACCCCTGTACGAAAATCATTAGTTGAAATCACGTTTCCATCCTCCTAAATCAACAAATCAATCCCGTATTATCATATAATAACTAACCCAGAATAATCAATTCTTTTGTAGACTGAGTCAGGATTTCATTGCCGGTTTCCGTAATAAGTATATCATCCTCAATGCGCACACCGCCAATTCCGGAGAGGTAAATGCCCGGCTCCACGGTTAGCAGCATACCGGGTTTAAGAACTACTTCACTTATTGTTGAGGCATTGGGAGCTTCATGCACATCCAAGCCGATTCCATGTCCTGTGCTATGTCCAAATGCTTCGCCATAGCCTGCCTTCATAATCACATCCCGGCAGAGCGCGTCCGCTTCTTTCCCTGTCATGCCTGCTTTAATATTCTGCACCCCAGCCAGCTGTGCCTCTAAAACCACATCATAGATTTTTCGCAGTTGCGGCGAGATCTCACCTACAGCAACCGTCCTCGTAATATCGGAAACATAGCCCTGATAGATTGCCCCAAAATCCAGGGTAACCAGTTCCCCTTCCTGAATCACCTTTTCGGATGCATGGCCGTGAGGCAAAGCGGAACGGACTCCGGAAGCAACAATCGTTTCAAATGAAACCCCGCTCGCCCCTTGTTTGCGCATATAATATTCGATCTCCAGAGCAATCTCCTTTTCACGAACGCCCGGGCGAATATAGTTAAGAATATGGGCAAAGGTTTGATCCGCAATGGCCACAGCCTTTTTGATCAAGGAAAGTTCGTGTTCATCTTTAATGATGCGCAATTCTTCAATTAAACCGGATACAGGGACCAATTTCACACCGTCAAGCAATTGGGAGAATTGCTCATATTGTGAAAAGCTGACAAAATCCTTTTCAAAACCCAAATGACGAATGCCAAACTGCTTCACTTTCTCCAACAATGCTTCATTCATTTTGCGCTGGTTATTTACAATTTCATAATCGGGACATTCTTCTTTGGCTTGATCCACATAACGGAAATCGGTAATAAAAGCGGCATTCTTTTCGCTAATCAAGACATACCCGGTACTTCCCGTAAAACCGCTTATATATCTGCGATTTGATGCGGAAGTGATCAGGATACCATCTATTTGATTCCCTGCCATCAGATTTCTTAATTTTTCAATCCGTTGTTTCATGACCTTGCTCCTCTCCAATTTCATAAAAAGTTCGGGTATCTTAGTATGATATTAACACAAATGCCCTCTCGTTTACTTCTCTTTTTTTTCCGGGTTCGAAAATTCTGCCGATAGCGAAAAACCGATAAATACTCCGTATAGCAGAAAAAGGCAGAGCGTAGTAAAAAACGTGTTGACATCCAGTTTGTTCCAACCTAAAAAAAGGAACCATAAACACCCTCCCAATATAACCCCGATCCAGGGAGTATAGAGATGAGCCAAAGTATAGGCATACATAAGCGAGAATAGAACGGATAACACGACCGCAATTAATAGAGAGATCAAAATGCCTTCCCATTTATATAAATAATTCGGATTTAAAAATGGCTTGCCAAAGTGCGACGGCGATAATTCCGAAAAATTTAACCAAAAAGCTAGGTATCCGATCCCGCTCCAAAAAAGAGCACCGATTACGCCCAGAAAGATGGCATACCCCCATTTGTTTTTTCCTTCATGTTGTATCTTCTCATCTTTTTTTTGGGAGTTGTACTTCTTCATTCCATCCCTCCAAAATGCTCGATTTATCCTTACATTCCCCACTTTTTGGCGATCCATACGGACTTCTTGATCTCTTAAGAATTGAAATTTATCACTTTAAAGAAATTGAACTTTTCTTAATCAAAAAAACCGAGAGAAATCTCCCGGTTTTTTTTGACAATCCTATTTTTTTTCGGATAACCAAGTGGCTACCGCTTCCGCATCTTCGCCTGAGATAATATTTTTAGGCATCATACCCTTACCGTTTTTGATTGTGTTCAGGATGTCGTCTTTGGTTAATGTTGTTCCAATCTTATCAAGTGCCGGCCCGACAGCGCCTTCCAAGTTTTGACCATGGCAACTTGAGCATTTCGTCTGATAGATTTTTTCAGCATCTGCCTTTGCCGGTTCAGTGGTCGTAGGGCCAGTATCTTTAGCGGTATCTTTCTTTTCTTCAGTGCCGCCACCACAGGCCGCCAAGATTACAACCATGAACACCATGAAGCATAAAATCAGAGTTTTCTTCATCTAAGATACCTCCTACTATTGTTTACATTACCTATTTTACAATCACAAGGATAAAATCACCATCGAGTTCAATGACAAATTGATGACACTTGGCGAAATAATGTGAGGATAAGAAATTTGTTCACATCACGATTTCTTTACATTATAATGACTTAAACATGCTCTGGTTATTCATGTTGGATAAAATAAACATGCATTATCAAGGTTTTTCATGTAAAATTGTAGGTAAAGCAAAGATCTTTAGATCTCAAAGAATGAAGGTGGTTATAGATGAGCGATAAACCAAATCTCTATGGTGGTCAAGCTGTCATTGAAGGGGTCATGTTTGGCGGCAAACATGTTTATGTTACGGCTATCCGCCGCAAAGATGATTCTATTGAATATTTGGAAGTTGAACGCAAAGATGCAAAATGGGTCAATTCCTTAAAAAAAGTGCCTTTTTTACGTGGTATAGTTGCCCTTGTACAATCGGCCGCCAATGGTGCCAAACATCTTAATTTTGCTGTGGAAAGATATGAGATGGACACCATCGAAGATGAGGAAAGGGCTCATGAAGAGAAAAAGGGAACTCAGTGGGGGCTTATCATTGGCGTAGCAGTGGTAGGGGTGCTCTCGCTCATTTTTGGGAAGGTGATCTTTACCGGCGTGCCGGCCTTTCTGGCAGGACTTCTCGATCCTTTTATTTACTCGGTGCCGCAGGGAACGACATGGGAACGTTTCTTAAGCAATCTGATTGAAGGCGCCATCAAGATCATATTGCTCTTAACCTATCTCTATCTTGTCTCGCAAACTCCCATCATGAAACGGCTTTTTCAATATCATGGAGCAGAACATAAAGTGATCAACGCATATGAAGCCGGCCTTCCATTAACTGTGGCTAATGTGCAGAAATCATCCAGACTTCACTACCGGTGCGGATCGAGCTTTATTATATTTACTGCCATTATTGGCGTATTGGTTTATTCTGTTTTCAATATCTTTAATCCGTATGACTCCCTTTGGGAACGCGTATATGAAAGATTGCTCTTAATCCCGGTAGTCATTGGTGTCTCCTTTGAAACCTTATATCTAACCAACTTGTTGAGAGAGACTCCCTTGTTGCGTTTCTTAGGTTACCCTGGACTCTGGCTGCAAAAACTGACGACAAAAGAGCCAACGGATGAACAGGTAGAGGTAGCCATTGCCTCATTCAACCGAATGAGAGAGTTGGATGCTAAGAAGTTCTAAACGATAAACACTAAAATCCCCTATGCTAAGGGGATTTTTTTACGATATGGCAACTTCCTTCATCACATTGCCCGATCGGAATGACCTTTCGTTTACTTGCGATCCAATCATATAGCCTCTGCCCCACTCCGAAAAGTATGGATAGATAAAGAAAAGGAACAATAATCCATAACAGCGGTATCCGGAGAGAGATCTGCACCAATGTGTGAATGCCCTCATATTGGCGATTGCTGTTCAATACCTTGCTTTGAATTCTGTTCGTAAGATTGCTCTCTTCCAGGCCAAAGGCTGATAATCGCTCTTTATCTCTTAAAGAGATGAATTGGACAAGACCCAGCCAGTTTAACCGCTCAATCCGCTTTGCTGATTTTTGGCATAAAGGGCACCATCCATCATAAAACACATACAGCTTTACTCTCCGCGTTGCCACAGCACTCTCCCCTTTAATTCTGCGCTTCCAATCCGATTATACCAAAATCAGGGAAGCGGAGCGAGAATTCAGGCATTCCACACCTTAACGTTTACTGGAACTGGCGGGGGTGTTTAAGCTTACGGAAAGCTGATTTTTTCTGACATAGCGACTGACATAATCAGAGAAATTCCAGGTGCGGAAGAATTTGTAGGCGGCTTCTTTACCTGCCAGGTAAAGAACTTCTTGTTCTTTCTCGCCAAGGTAAAAATCGGTTGCTTTCACCCCATCCGTTTTAATGAATATGGTTCTTACCGCATCTTGTTTTTCTATATATTTTTGATCTTGATTTTCCAACATCACAGAAATAAGGGCATAAAGCATGGTAAAAGGATCTCTGATTTTATAATAGTGCTCGGTATTCTTGGAACGGATATTGAAGCCAAAGGTAGGTATTTTGTCGGGGGTTTCATGATCAAACAACCATATTGGAAAATTGCTGATTACCCCACCATCAACGATATATTCGACTTCTTTATTTTTAATGCGGATGGGATCAAAGAAGAATGGTATGCTTATGCTCATTCGGATTGCCCTGCTGATTTTCATTTTCTCAGGTCTATGTGTAAAGAGATGAGCATCTTTGGGAAATTGCAGAATGGTGCCCTTTGAAAGGTTTGAAGCGATAATTTGCAGACGGTCAGGAGGCAGATCCGAAAAGGTTGAGACGTTTTTGCGTGCCAATTGCTGATCAATCCAGTTCTCTAAATAATCTCCAGAATACAATCCTTTTTTAAAGAGAAGTCGTAAAGGCCTGCCCAGAGGTATGCGATCCCAAACATTCTTGGCGATAATCCTTTTATAATCTAATGTTCTGATCAACTGATTGATCTCGTCTCCGGTATAGCCTGCGGCCAATAATGAAGCCACAATGGCACCAGATGAAGTCCCGGCCAATTTGCGAAACCGGTACCCCATTTCTTCAAAGACCTTAATGGCTCCAACAAATGCAATCCCCTTAACTCCACCGCCGCTAAAAACAGCATTTGCCTCCAATGCGCTCACTCCCCGTACGAATTGATCTGTAGTTAAACATATTCAAGATCAATTCTGCTCATGAGCAAAAACTAAAAAGCGATCCCACATCATAGAATCGCTTTATTACTCCTCATTCATATCCTTATTGTCCGCTTCTTTAATGCGCTGTAATGCAGCAATGCGCTCAGGATCTTCCCGAAAATATTGAACTAGATATTCTATAGAAGATAGCGTGTCCGTACTGATATGATGCTCTATTCCCTCTACATCTTTATAAATACTTTCCGGGTTTACGCCAATGATCGTTAAAAAATCTTCCAGCAATTGATGACGGTCCACTAAACGTTTCCCAATTTTCTTTCCCTTCGGAGTCAAAACCAGACCACGGTACTTCTCATAGACGAGATACTCATCCTTATCCAGCTTCTGAACCATTTTGGTAACAGAAGAAGGATGAACCTCCAGGGCTTCTGCTATATCTGAAACTCGTGCGTAACCTTTTTCGCGAATGAGGGTAAAAATTCTCTCTAAATAATCTTCCATGCTCGGCGTTCTCAGGTATATCTCCCCCATTCAAAAAAATTTAGCATTATAATAATACCGTTTTATTTCCATAATCGCAAGACAAGATGATACAATTTTTTTATTTAAATTCCAAAATTGAATCCTCCTGCCACTACGTATATATATGTCGGGATGGAGGATGGTGCGTATGTCCGGGTATGCTTATCTCTTGGTGGACAGTCCGGCTGATGAATCACCCTTACAGAGGTGATTCATCTTCCCGCGGATCATCGTGTGTGAGATGTCTCGGTTCAATCTGACGTTCAATCCCCTCATGAAATTGACGGTTTTCATAAGCAAAAGCAGAAATCACATGTTGATCCTCCTGCCAATTATGGCCGAGTTCAAAATTGTTCGGCGAGCCATACGGCCCTTCAGGAAATTCTTCAGGTATCAATTCATTTCGTTGCGAGTTAACCGTATCGAATTCGGAATAACCTCGATTTCTCTTTTTCACCCTCTATCCCTCCATCCATTCAGTTGTTTTCTTATTTTTATCTTTACTGTTAAAGATATGTATTTTTTATCAGGGGTTGTTTCATACTATAACCGTTTCAACAAGGCATTTCTAAAAGTAGTAAAAGGAGTGAACAGAATGACAGTCATTGCACAGGTGCAACAAGCAGTGAGCAGCTTAAAGAGTGCCCAAGCAAGTTTCGAAGCCTTTGCTCTGCAGACACAAAATCAACAGGCTAAACAACTTTATCAACAAGCTGCACAACAGACGAAAGCGATCGTCGATTCACTGGAACCTCGAGTTCAAGACATCATGCAAGAAGAGCCTCAATACCGTCAGCAGTAAAAATCCGTATTGCTTAGAAGGAATCAGGAAATCTGGTTCCTTCCCAAACATTTATTTAGTTTAAAGGAGCAGATCAATGCGAGACATATTTTTAACTTCCACATGGGTTGCCCTCGGCACAATTGCCCTTCGTGTTATTGTTGCCTATCTCGTATTACTTATTGTTCTAAGAATTATGGGCTATCGTGAATTTGGTAGACTTTCCGCTTTAGACATGATTGTTGCATTCATGTTCGCCATGATCGCGGCCACCTCGTTCACTAACCTGGCAACACCCTTTATATATTCCCTGTTTGCTCTATGTCTTATCGCATTGATCCATTTTGCAATCAGAATCATTGGCCTATGGTGGCCGCGCTTTCAACAATTTATCCAGGGGAAACCTGTGATTCTCATCAAAGACGGAAAAATCTTGGAGAAGAACTTGCGGAAGGTTTATCTAAATCATGATGATCTCTTAATGGAGCTTCGGTTGAAAAATATACCAAGGGTGGCTGATGTGGAATTTGCAATACTTGAACCAGTTGGCAAGATCAGCGCAATCAAAAAACCAACTCAAACGCCTGTGACCGCTTCCGACTTAGGAATTAAAAAAGCCCAGCCCGGCATTCCTTTGCCAGTTATTGTTAACGGAGAGATCCTACGGGATAACTTAAAAGCGTTGGGCTTTGATGAGACATGGTTAACCATGGAGTTGGCTAAATATGGCGCATATCGTCTCGACCAGATCAGTTTTGCTCAGGTTGATGCCGAGGGACATCTCCATGTTGACCTGTACAATGATCAATTCCCTCAGCCGCAAAATATAGAAAAACCTTATCTGCTGGCCAATCTGAAGAAAATTGCATCCGATTTGCAACTCTTTTCCCTGCAGACTGAACATAAGCAAGCAAAGGCTCAATATAACCAGATGAGCCAAAAAGTAAATCAGATGATTGAGGAGTTAGAACCCTATCTTAAGGAAGATTAAAGAACTGTACCGATATAGAAAAAGGAAAGCGATAAGAAAAGGCTTAAAGCAACGTATAAAATCAACCCCCTCTTCCTGCTCTTGCTCAATTCTATAGCTTCCACGGTAAAAGTGGAAAAAGTCGTAAACGCACCAAGAAAACCAGTCTGGAGGAATAATGAGTGATTGAACGAAAAGTGAGATAAAGAGAATGTATAGCCCAATACAAAAGAGCCGAGGATATTAATGATTAAAGTCGCAAAGGGAAAGCGGCTTTTAAGCAGGGAATTGATCCACTTGCTCATCCAGTATCGACAGAGAGCGCCCAGCGCGCCGCCCAAACACACCAATAGTATGTTCATTGATCCGCCGCCTTTCTTTCTGTTGACAGCTTACCAGCTAATTGGGAGCCTAACCATGCAAGAGCAAGCCCACCCACGATGCTAGCGGAGAGATAAAGAATAAAAGAGAGCAGGTGATGATTGGCTAGAAATCCAATTGCTTCTTTGCTAAATGTAGAAAAGGTTGTGAACGAACCGAAAAAACCGGTAGCTACTCCTAATCGCAATCTCTCCGGCACCTTCCAATGCTTGTTCATCCCTAGAAATAACCCTAACCCGAATGACCCTGCCAAATTGATCCATAAAGTGCCCCATGTCAACCCGCTTAAGAGATAACGTGTAAGAGCGCCCACCGCTCCTCCAAGCGCAACTGCCAGTACATCTTTCCCCATTGATTACACTCCCAGTAACACTTTATATCCGTTTTTCCAGTTGAGCGATCGGTTCAATATTGCAACTTACGGTGCATAGAATAGTTTCATTCTAATGCCAACATTTAAAAATAGCAACATACGGCAGAGGATCTGCACCAGTGTCTCAGCAAGTAACTAAGAGAGCAGACTGGGTTTACAAAATTTGCGAGTAGAGATCTGCTGATCATGCTGATGCTTCCTGAAACCAGGAACGGATTGTATCGGAAATGGGGAAAAGTCAATATAGATATAGTAAAAGGGATGCGGATCATCATGTGAGGTGAATTGGCATGGCAGAAAAAAAAGAGGATAAATTTTGCGTAAGATGCAGTCATAAAGCCGGTGAGAAGGACAAATATTGCGTTCGCTGCGGGGCTCCATTGATCAATCGTTGTTCCGAAGAGAAAACCCTGCTCAGCAAGGGATGCAATAAAGTAAATAGGCCTGATGCCGCTTTCTGTTCGGCATGCGGGGCCCCGACGATCTTTAATCTGGCTGGTCTTGTCCCTCCTATACGTTGATATCCTGGCGGCAGCCGAGCCTTATATTGCGCAGAAAATGATAAGCCTTGTTCGATCAACAAGGCTTATGTCCAAAAGCCAGAAAGTATAATCTTTCTTTAGCTACATAGATGCGGCTTGGCGCTGGAGAAGTTTTCCTTGCCAATCAATGTATCAGTAAATTCCACCCCACCAACCCGTATTCAGAATAATAACAAGGAGTACATAGATCACAATGGCAAAGGAAAACCAGCTTCCAAGGTAACCAGCACCTGCATATGACATGCTATATCACCTCCTTATATCATTCCTGAATCTGGATTAGCAATAAGGACCTAAGCAACCTGAACGAATGGCGATAACAAGTAAAACATAAATCACGATCGCAAAAGTAAAGAAACCCATTCCTCCTACATAGCCCGAACCACCCATTGGCTCTCCTCCTTTTGTGAGAGATTACATAATCAACCTATGCAATGTTTGTCTTGGTGTAGATAGTACAATCACCCAATCATTATAAAAATTGGATCATTGACCAATAAGGCGGCTCTAATCTTCCAGATTTTGTGTTTCTCTGTTTTTCTTTGCTTTCAGCTTTTTAACCGCGATCCAGATCACGGTTAAAACCGCAGCGATTGCCAAAAAGATGGCGGTCAGGTAATGATCGATTAAACTCTTTGCGTGCTTTCCGTAAAGATAAAACAATGCTCCGACCACAAAGAATTTAAAAGCTCTGCCTATCGCGGCGAAAAATATGAGCCTCCATAGCGAAAAATGGAGCGCCCCCGACAAGATCGTAAATACTTTAAAGGGTATTGGCGTGAAGGAACCAATCAGTATAGCGCCTTCCCCGTTTCTATTAAATAAAGAAGAGGCTTTATCCACCCAGTCCTGTTTAAGTATTTTATATAAAAACTTTTCACCAAGGAACTTGCCAATCAGATAACCAACGGGTGTCCCCAGCAAGCAACCAAGATATCCGACCGATGCATATAGCAACGCTTCATCAGGGTCAAGCAGGCTGAGCGAAACTTGCAGGAAGAAAGCTGGAACCGGAAAGATGATCGCATCAATGAATGCATGTAAAAACATCCCCCATGCACCATAATCTATGAAAAACTGAATGGTATCATGAATCATATACTCCCTCCCACTACATCATTCGTTTACTCTATATTCCAATGAGATTCATGGTATCCAATATTAAATGGTTCTTTGTTCGGAGAGGTTTGTTAACTCCTTGATTTCTTTATGTCTGAAACAGTCGACCGTATGATCATTGACCATGCCGGTTGCTTGCATATAAGCGTAACAGATGGTTGAACCCACAAATGTAAACCCGCGTTTTTGCAAGTCTTTGCTCATTTGGTCAGATTCCCGGGTACGGACAGGGATTTCGCTCATGCTCCTCCAATGGTTCTGAATCGGACTGCCATCCACAAATCGCCAAATATATTGATCAAAACTGCCAAATTGATCTTGAACCCGCAGAAATGCTTTTGCATTCTCAATAGCCGCTACGATTTTTCTTTTATTTCTCACTATTCCGGCATTAGTAAGCAGTTGATGAATGTGATCATCCGTATATCTGGCAATTTTTTCTGCGTCAAAGTAATCAAATGCTTTGCGATAATTCTCTCGCTTTTTTAATATCGTCAGCCAACTTAAGCCCGCCTGGGCACCCTCTAAAATTAGGAACTCAAAGAGAACTCTATCATTATGTACAGGTACTCCCCATTCCTGATCATGATATGCGATGTAAAGTGGATCGTTGGTCGTCCAGCCGCATCGGTTCATCTAGTTTTCACCTCTATCTCGCTAAACCTCATTTATTCATTCTAACACATCGAAGAGTCAAGCAAAACGTTAATCGCACTAAAATAACCCACCCGGCTTACGACCACCCCAAAAAGTGAAGATAAACTTTGCAGCTTATTCCTATTACTTTTTGGGGACCCCATACGCTGCGCCGGGCGGGGCCCCAACCTTTCTTACACCGCTTTATCGCTTTAAAGAACTTAAACTTTCTTACTCTATAAAAAACCCACCCGGCTGAAGACCGCCCCCATAACCGAAGTAAAGCTTCTCTGCTTACTCCGCGTACTTTTTGGGGAACCCAAGTCTTTGTTGCGCCGGGTGGGGACTCACCTTTCGTACATCGATTCATCGCTTCAAAGAAGTTAAGCTTTCCTGATCCACAAAGTAAACCTGGCAAGCGCCAAGCCTTTAGGCGATGGCCGAGTTGCGCTTGTGCAATTAAAGAAAGTTTATACTTTCTTTTCTACTGAAATAGTCGCTAATAATAGCGACTTTTAGAGGGAAAATTGGTCCTTGTCTTTTACTTGCGGCTCGACCACTTGATCCGATTTCACTTTAGACTACATGAAAAACATTTTTTAGAGTTTAATATCCACCCCAGAAACCAGCTCGCAAGATAATTACGAGAAGAACGTAGATCACAATAGCAAAAGCAAAGAAATTCATTCCTCCATATGCAATGCCGCCGCCACCCATTTCTCAAACCTCCTTTGCATATGTGATACTTTAAGATATGAATGAATTTGTCCAAAGGAATGTGCCAATACCTAAAGATAAGAAATTTAGGTTAAAAGTATATTATTCCACATAAATCATTTTTCTCGTCATGCCCCCATCGACGGTGATATAAGTCCCTGTGACAAAATCATTTTTGGGATCTGTGAGATAAAAGCATGCTCGCGCAATATCCTCTGGCTTTCCTACCCGCATCGAAGGATGCTGTTGATGATCTTCCGGACGAAGCTGATTGTAATCACCCGTTTCAATCCATCCGGGACAAATGGCGTTTACCGTAATATGATCGGGCCCAAATGAAACGGCGAGGGCATGCGTCAAGGAGAGTATGCCTCCTTTGGATGCGGCATAAGCTTCCGAATTAGCCTCGGACATAAGGGCACGGGTGGATGAGATATTGACGATCGCACCTCCGCCATGGGTTCTCATTATTTTGGCTGCTTCTCTTGAGCAAAGAAAGGTACCTCGCAAGTTGGTATTTATGACATAGTCCCACTCTTCAATGGTGAGATCATAGGGAGATTTGAAGACTCCAAGTCCGGCATTGTTGATCAATATATTTACCCGTCCCAGCGAAGCCTTGATCTCCTTCATCACACTTTCGATTTCATCCGGTTGGCTCAGGTCAAGCTTGTAGGTGAACGGTTCGTAACCGCTGTTGATCAGAAGATCGCGGGTATGCTGCAAGCCTCTTTCATCTTTGTCGATCAGTACGACCGTTGCCCCCTGTTCGGCATATGCCTTTGCAAGGGTGCGGCCGATTCCCCCTCCTGCCCCTGTTATGATTGCAACTTTTCCATCATAGGCAAGCATCATTAAAAACCTCCTCTTGGTGAAGGATTGAAAGCATGTACATGGTCGCGCCAAATGCGAACCCGTTTCCATCGCCCTTCACGATTCTGCCTGAACATAATTGGATATCTCAATCAGATTAAGATCCGGATCACGTATGTACACAGAGAGTATTTTCCCAAGAGCACCTGTTCGTTCGACAGGGCCTTCAACGATCTCTATTCCCATTCTGTTCAAATGATCAATGACCGAATGCAGCGGATCATCCGCTATAAAGCAAAGGTCCGCAGAACCGGGTGCAGGCGAATTGGCTTTCGGTTCAAATTCTTTTCCCATTTCATGCAGATTAATCTTTTGCATGCCGAATTGCAGGGCTTTTCTGCCGCCGCCAAATGTAACTACCTCCATCCCCAAAACTGTCGAATAGAAAGAACATGTTTTTTCGATATCTTTAACCGTTAACACCAGATGATCAAGCCGATTTATTTTCATTGATCATAGGCCCCTTTCGTATCCATTATACCATGCAACTTTCGCATGAAACGCGCATAAAGAAAAATCGGGTGTCCAGATTTTATCCAGACACCCGTTTTTGCAAGCGATCAACCGCATCTCGTGTAGCCACAAGAGATACAATTCTTGCAGCCTTCTTGGTTGACCAGCGATGCAGAGCCGCATTGAGGACATAAGTCTAAAGATTCATCCTCATCATAGTCATGATCCACATGCGGATATTTGGTATTCTGCTCCGGATAAGCCGTTGCAGCGACGGAATGGGACTCATCAGCCCCATCGATATGCATTTCAATCGCTTTAGCCACCGCGTCCGGAATCGATTCAACACGGTTGACGCCAAATCCTACCGCTCCTGAGCCGCCAATTCCCTTCAGGTGTTTAATAAGCAGACGGGCCTTGTTGCCGTCAGGCAATTCCCCGAAGCGCAAGAAGAGCGTGGAGACACGACCCAGAGCCTCTGACATGGCAAATACATCACTGCCAGCTTTGCCTACATTTACGATCACTTCAAATGGTTTGCCATCCACTTCATTTACGGTGATGTAAGCTTTGCCCAGAGGAGTATTCATCTTATAGGTAGCTCCCACCAATTTCTTTGGTCTGCGCAAATACTCGGTAGTACGGACAACGGCCTGCTCTTTCTTTCCGGATTCTTTCTTCTCATCCTCTTTTTTCGTGGAAAGAACTTGGACATCCCGGCTGCCATCGCGGTAAATGGTGACACCCTTACATCCCAGATCATAGGCGAGTTCGTAGAGCTTCTTTGTCTCTTCAATGGTGAAGTCATGCGGTGCGTTGGCAGTTTTGCTGATGGAAGAATCAACCCACTTTTGAATCGCCGCTTGTACGCGAATATGATCTTCCGCACTTAAATCCATTGCTGTGACAAAATAGTCAGGCAGTTCTTCACCCGGATGAGCATCTAACCACTCTTGGGCAATGGGAACATATTGCTCATCTGTACCGAGCCGACTTTGACGGAAATATTTAAAGGCGAAAAACGGTTCTATTCCTGTTGATGTTCCAACCATGGTGCCTGTACTTCCTGTCGGCGCCTGAGTTAATAAAGTAACATTGCGGATCCCTTTTTTCGCAATGGCCTCTTTTACCTCGTCGTCAAACTGTTGAATAAAGCGGCTTTGCAGATGCTTATCTGCCTCGAATTTTGGAAAGCTACCTTTCTCTTCGGCAATGTCGCAAGAAGCAAGATAAGCTTCGCGAGCGATAAAATGATAGAGCTTATCCAAGAACTGGATCGATTCGGGACTGCCGTAGCGAATCTTTAGTTTAATCATCATCTCGGCAAGACCCATCGTGCCAAGTCCTACACGGCGCTCATTCTTTTGGTTCTTCTCATTCTCAGGGAAGTGATAAGGAGTTGCATCAATCACATTATCCAAGAAACGAACAGAGACCCTGACAGCCTCCGCTAACTCAGACCAGGCTACATCTCCTCGCTCTTCATCCACGAACTTGGAAAGATTTAACGCAGACAAGTTGCAAACTCCCCACGCCGGCAAACCTTGTTCGCCACACGGGTTGGTCGCAATAATCGGATTGAAATACCAGCTGTTTGACATCTGATTATAATATTCCATAAAGACGACACCGGGTTCGGCACTCTTCCAGGCCGATTCTATGATGGTATGCCAAACATCCCTTGCCCGCACAGTCTGATATACCTTTACCGGTTTCCCTAGTCTCTTCCACTTCTCGATATCCCCATCCCAAAGCTGGTCATATTCGGGATCGGTTGTATCAGGGAAGATGAGATCCCAATCAAGGTCCTCTTTCACCGCCTTCATAAATGCGTTGCTGATACAAACGGAGAGGTTGGCGTTGGTGATTTTCCCCATATCCTGTTTTACCGTAATAAATTCGAGAAGGTCCGGATGGAAATCATTGATCATCAGCATCAATGCACCGCGGCGAGATCCTCCTTGCTCAATCAAGCCGGTCGTATAGCTGAATAATCCACCCCAGCTTACAGCGCCGCTCGACGATCCGTTTACGCCTTTAACGAGAGCTCGTCTCGGCCGTAAAGAGGATAGATTGATCCCTACCCCGCCGCCACGGGACATGATCTCCGTCATTTGCGTCAATGTCTCCATGATCCCGCCGCGACTGTCATGTGGAGAAGGAATAACATAACAGTTGAATAGCGTAAGCTCTTCGCTTACACCGGCGCCTGCAGCGATTCTTCCACCGGGAACAAGCTTCCAATCATCTAAAACAGCCCGAAACTTTTTTCTCCACTCCGCGCGCTTCTCTTCCGTCTCTTCTACCGATGCAATGGCGTTCGCCAATCTGTCCCATAATTGTTCAGGAGTGGTTTCCAGCGACTTTGTTGCCTTGGAAACAGATGTGGTAATGGTATTTCCGTTACGAAGGATAACTTCAATCATATCGCCATCGCGGCGCAAAACTTCCCCTACCTCTTTTTGCGGAAATTTGGAGTCGTCCTTCGTCAGTACAATTACAGTATCTCCGGCTTGAATATGATCTGTGTTTAAATCTTTTAACGCATACCGATCCAAAAAGATTTTTTCACTTAATCCCGTTAACTTAGCCGCTGTGCTTCCCATCTATAACCCTCCCAAATATCTTATTGCAGTATGTACTATGAAGTATGACAAAATTAAAATATCACAGTTTGTCCAGAGATTCAAGAAGAACTACCTATATATAGTATTTAAATATTATTACAGTTACTATATATAGTGGATAAAAAGAACCGAACTCCTTTTGTCAAGAGACTATGAGGGGATTTTAAAAATTAGTTTTCGACAAAAATAAGAAAATAGAACTCGTTAAAACATTGTATCAAGGAAGCGGAAAAAGTAAAATCATAAATAAAGGAATTTTACTTCCCATCACGAAGTGAAGCCTTATATGCAGGACATGCCATAAAGGAGGGGGCACATTGAAAGTACTGGTAAACGGAGAGATTCGGGATCGTTCAGCAGTTCAAGTTGATCTTGAAGACCGCGGTTTTCAGTTTGGCGATGGCATCTATGAGGTCATTCGCATCTATAACGGCAGTTTTTTTACATTAACAGAGCATCTTGCGCGTTTGGAACGAAGTGCAAGAGAATTGAAGATTAAGCTACCCATTTCCGTTGATCTGTTAGCGGAGAAAGCAATGCAATTGGTAGAGATAGAAGGGATTGAAGAAGGAATATTATATATTCAGGTAACCAGGGGCGCAGCGCCAAGAGTACACCACTTCCCCGAGCAAATCGAGGCAAATTTATATGCCTATGCTAAAGTTTACCCGCGCCCCCTTAATACGATCAAAGAAGGTGTTACCGCTATTTTAGTAGAGGATATTCGCTGGCTAAGATGTGATATTAAAAGCACCAACTTGTTGGGAAATGTTCTCGCCAAGCAAGCAGCGAAGGAGGCCGGCGCATTTGAGGCAATACAGCATCGCGGCAATCTGGTAACGGAAGGCAGTTCAAGCAATGTGCTGATCGTAAAGAATAACAAGATATTTACGCATCCGGCCAATAATTTGATTTTAAACGGGATTACAAGACAGGTACTCTTTACATTAGCCAAAGAAGCAGGCATCCCCGTAATTGAAGAATCATTTTCTGTTGAGGAATTGCTAAATGCCGATGAAGTAATGATGACCAGCACGACTTCGGAGATAACCCCAATTATTGCTGTTCAAGGCAAAAAGATCGGCACTGGCAACCCCGGACCTGTTACCCGGCAGCTTCAGGCTGCTTTTGAGGAAAAGTTAAATCTGAACAGATAGGTTGAGAATCCTTTAAGGCAGAATTTTGGAGATGGTATAGGAAGTGATCGCCAAGACCTCCCGTAATGTATATTTCAGCTTTAATCCCTGATTACGGTTTAAGACGCTTTCTTTAACAGGAGCGCCGTACGGGACGATTCCCTGATCCTTGGCAATCAGCATCGCTCGCTTTATATGAAACGTGTCTGTTACAATAAGCGCACTTTTCCAACCGTATTGATCCATGATCTCCTTACTATAGGCTATGTTTTCAATGGTATTTTTGGAGCGTCTCTCTAAAAAGAGGATCTCCGTATCTGCACCATAGGCGGTTAATAGATCGGCCATAGCCTCAGCCTCAGCGGGAGGATTAGTGCCTTCCCCTCCCGACAGGATTAAACGCGGAGCATAACCATCCCGATAGAGCTGCCATGCATATTCTACTCTCGCTTGTAAGGCCGGGCTGGGCCCGTTCGGCCATACTGCCGCTCCCAGAACAATAATCACATCCGCCCGTTTTGGCTGGCTGCTCTCTCCTATTTTTAAAATGGAGAGAAATTGGTAACCACCCCAAACAAGCGATGCGATCAATAGCAGCCCTGATATAATGAAAACTTTTCTCCGCTTTAACATATGGAGCAACTCCTATCTCATATTTCGCGCGCAGTTAGAGCAACATAATAATGCTCTCTGAGCTTCTCACATTTTCGCAAATAAGATTAACCCGTATAATAGAATCATAATTGGTAATTGTACAACGTTCAAGGAGGTTGACTAAAATGCAGAAGATCAGATCTGAGGAAGAATACGAAAAAGTGATCCAAACCGGTACCAGCGTCATTAAGTTTTATGCAGATTGGTGTCCGGATTGCCGCCGCATCGACCCTTTTATGCCGGAAGTTGAAGAAAAATACAAAGATAAAATAACGATGTATGAGGTGAATCGTGACGAGCTGATGGATCTTAGCCAAAAGCTTGATGTTTTCGGGATCCCCAGCTTTATCGCTTATAAAGACGGCAAAGAACTGATTCGCTTTGTGAGCAAATTAGGAAAAACCCATGAAGAGATTGAGCATTTCCTGGATCGGACTGTGCAGATGGCAGAGGCGCAAGGATAATCTTCTTTTCTGCACGCCATCGGCTCAATACCCGTGAGATGGAGGATTTGCTTGCAGATGACCCCTAAGAAATCGCATTGATTTCTTAGGGGGTTTAATTTTTCTCAGGTAAACTCCTTTTTCCTGATTGGTCATATAACCATCTTTTCTCTCTTTACATATGTATGAGTAATCAGGAAAGGAGGATCTGCGTTGTTTTCATACTATATTCCTGTCACATGTGCCTATTATGATCCTTCTATGTATTGGAGTACCTATTTTCAATACATGGATTCAGACCCATACAGGGAACGGGCGATTCGACCATTTAATCAAGTGGGCCAGCCGGTAGTGGAAGAGAGCCATCGAAGCGATCTTCCTCATACTCATGTCACTCCGGGCGAAGGAACCGTCCCTATCGGCGGTCATAAGCTCCCTCCCCTTCCCTATCGTTACAATGCGTTGGAGCCCTATATTGATGAACAGACAATGCATCTTCATCATGATGTCCATCATCAATCCTATGTAGATGGACTGAATCAGGCAGAGAAGGAGATGCAGAAAGCGCGTGAGAAGGGCGACTATACATTAATTAAGCATTGGGAAAGAGAAGCTGCCTTTAATGGAGCAGGACACTACCTCCATACGATCTTTTGGAATAACATGAGTCCGCAAGGGGGCGGCGCACCTTCTGGGGCGATCGCCCAAGAGATTAACCGCACATTTGGCAGCTTCGAGAAGTTTAAGGAACATTTCTCGGCAGCAGCCGAAAAGGTGGAAGGTGGAGGTTGGACCATGCTGGTCTGGTCCCCCCGCAGCGGGAGAACTGAGATTTTACAGGTAGAAAAGCACCAAAACCTGTCGCAACAGGATATCGTTCCATTGCTTGTTCTCGATGTTTGGGAACATGCTTACTATTTAAAATATACAACAAAACGGAAAAATTATATTGAGGCTTGGTGGCATGTCGTCAATTGGCGGGACGTGGAAGAGCGTTTCTTAAGCGCTCGCAAACTGAGATGGACGGTCTGGTAAGCAAACCCTCGCAATACTTGGCCACCATGTACGATTCAGGGTACTCCTAGTCTTGAAACTGACATGTATATAAATATCAATCGCTTAGATTTAATTCTCTTTTGATCAGTTCCTGGTTAGAGAGATGATAACATTGGATCATCCATCTCTCTCCTTCTACAGCAAGGGTAATATTTGGACATAAGTCTAATATACAAGAGCAGCATAGAATTGCAACTTTCATTAAGAAAAAAGAAAACTCGGCCATTGCCGAGTTTTCGACGAAATGAGAGCCATTTAGCAATTATTGCCTCTCAATAATGCTGTCTATGATTCCGTATTCCTTTGCTTCTTGCGCAGACATAAAATAATCCCGATCCGTATCCTTTTCCACCTTTTCAATGGGCTGACCGGTACGTTCAGCGATCAATTGGTTGACAAGTTTCCGCTGTTCAAGAATTCTACGCGCTCTGATTGCGATATCGCTCGCTTGCCCTTGAGCGCCTCCCCATGGCTGATGAATCATAATCTCACTATTTGGCAAGGCATAACGTTTCCCCTTTGTCCCCGCCAAGAGCAACAGCGCGCCCATAGATGCAGCCATGCCTACACAAATGGTGCTTACATCAGGTTTTATATATTGCATCGTGTCAAGCATGGCAAATCCGGCTGTCATTGATCCGCCAGGGCAATTGATATAGATGGATATATCCTTTTCCGGGTCTTCCGAAGCCAGGAAGAGGAGCTGCGCGACAACGCTATTTGCCAGTTGATCAGTAACCTCCGACCCGATAAAAATAATCCTGTCCTTTAATAAGCGCGAATAAATGTCATATGAGCGTTCACCGCGATTGCTCTGCTCGATCACATACGGGATAAAATTGGACATTCGATCACTCCTCACATGGTCAATTATGCGGCAAGGCAGCGCAATTCAATAGTTGCATTCCGTCTCAACCTACTTGGATGGGAATTCGAATAAGTTGATTTGATTTCTCTTAATGCCTGGATGAGACGACCCGCATCCCCCATATTAATTGCATGCTGGAATATCTCCAGCAATTTCATCTGCTCGGATGTTAATCCCTTCTCGTTCACTTCATTGGCTCCAATCGCTTTTAATTTGGCATGAGCGCGGTGCAGTATCGCCTTTACCGCTCCTTCCGTCATCCCTGTCTCTCTCGATATCTCGGAAGCCGTATATTGAAAATAGTTGTTAAGCAGTAAAATAACCGATTGAGTAGCGGGAAGAGAAGCAACAAGCCTTTCCATGGCCATTTTTATGTCAAACGGATGGAGAGAATGGTCCTGGATCTCCAATTGATCCAATGCTATGGATGAACCATATTTTCGCTCTTTTCTCAGTCGGTCAATCCATGAATGGTAAGCAATGCGAAACAAAAAGCTTTTCGTAACCTCTTTATGGGATGATTCATCCACTCTGGAGTATACTTTCAAAAAGGTTTCCTGCACCAAATCCTCAGCTTCCCATAACGACTTGGTTAATAGCATGCAATATCGAATCAAAGGCGACCGATATGACTCCACCATTTGCTTAAAATCCTTTAGGTGATCTTCTGGCCGAGACTGCTGCATGTTTAAGGTATCTTCCTCTTGCAAAGAGAGCCCTCCTTTACGTCATCATCTCTGCTCTACTTACTAAACGAAATATTGTATGAAAAAGATACGGTAACATAAAAAAATTTTTATGCTCATCTCAGTATAATATTTCGAATAAAAAAAGCAGACCCCTTTTAAAGAAGTCTGCCTTGTCATCCACATATTTTACTCGGCAATATAGCGTAAAACCGGTTTACGGGCTGCCGTCACTTCATCCAGTCGCCCAACAACAGTCTTGTGCGGCGCTTCCTGAACCACTTCAGGGCTCTCTTCAGCCTCTTTGGCGATTTGAATCATCACTTCTATAAACTGATCCAAAGTCTCCTTGCTCTCCGTTTCAGTCGGTTCAATCATTAGGCACTCTTCCACAATTAACGGGAAATAGACCGTAGGCGGGTGATAACCAAAGTCAAGCAAGCGCTTGGCAATATCTAATGTGCGCACACCCAGCTTCTTTTGCCGCTTGCCGGATAAAACAAACTCATGTTTACATACGCGATCATAGGGCAGATCATAGTAAGGCTGCAATTTGCGCATCATGTAGTTGGCATTTAAAACCGCATTTTCGGAAACACGCTTTAAGCCTTCTCCACCCATGGTCAGAATATAGGTATAGGCACGAACGAGGATGCCAAAGTTCCCGTAGAATCCTTTCACACGCCCGATTGATCCCGGTATATCATATTCCAACTTATACTGATCCCCTTCTTTGATCACCATAGGTTTGGGCAAGAACGGCTCCAAAATTTTCTTTACGCCGACGGGGCCAGCGCCAGGTCCTCCTCCCCCGTGCGGAGTAGTAAAGGTTTTGTGCAGGTTTAGGTGAACCACGTCAAATCCCATATCCCCAGGACGGGAATATCCGAGGATGGCATTGGCATTGGCCCCGTCATAATAGAGGAGCCCTCCGGCATCATGCACGATCCGGGCAATCTCCACGATATTCTCTTCAAAAAGCCCCAAGGTATTCGGATTGGTAAGCATGAGGGCGGCTGTATCCGGTCCAACCGCTTGGCGAAGAGCTTCGATGCTTACAAGCCCTCTCTCATCCGATGGAATGGTCACAGTCTCAAATCCTGCCACAGTGGCGCTTGCGGGATTGGTCCCATGCGCCGAATCGGGCACAATCACCTTGGTCCTCTTCTCGCCGCGACTTTCATGGTAAGCACGGATCAGCATTAAACCGGTCCATTCTCCCTGAGCGCCGGCGGCTGGTTGAAGAGTTACACTGTCCATACCTGTAATTTCAGCCAGATCCTTTTGCAAATTGTAGAGCAACTCAAGAGCCCCTTGAACCATGCTTTCGGGTTGATAGGGGTGAAGATGGGCAAATCCAGGATAACGGGCAACATCTTCATTAATTTTCGGGTTATATTTCATCGTACATGAACCTAAGGGATAGAACCCGGAGTCAACGCCGTGATTACGATGAGATAATTGCGTATAGTGGCGCATTAAATCCAATTCAGATACCTCAGGAAGCTCCGCGGGTTTTGAACGGATCATTGAAGCGGGCAGCAATTGTTCGATATCCACTTCCGGAACATCGCAGGCAGGCAAACTGTAGGCAATGCGCCCTGCCTTGCTCATTTCAAATATTAGGGCTTTATCGCTCATTTTAACTCCTCCAATCTGCTTACAAATCGATCGATCTCCTCTTTGGTGCGTAGATCGGTGACAGCGATGAGCAGGTGGTCTTTAAATTCTGGATAGTCTCTGCCTAAGTCATAGCCTGCAATAATATCTTCTTTCAGCAGGGTTTCCAGGATCTCGTTTACAGGACAGGGAGTCTTCACCACAAATTCATTAAAGAATGGCTGGTTGAAAGGAATCTCATAACCGGAGAGTTTGGCAATCTGATTTTTTGCATAATGAGCTTTCTGTATATTTAACTTTGCCATCTCTTGCAGTCCGTTTTTGCCTAAAGCCGACATGCATACCGCTGAGGCAAGCGCATTTAAGGCTTGGTTGGAACAGATATTGGAAGTTGCTTTCTCCCGTCGGATATGTTGTTCACGTGCCTGAAGCGTCAAGACGAAACCGCGCCGGCCCTGGTCATCTTTCGTCTGCCCCACGATTCTGCCAGGGATTTTACGCATCAATTTATTAGTAACGGCAAAATATCCGCAGTGCGGACCGCCATATTGTGTAGGAATACCGAGAGGCTGCATATCGCCTACAACCACATCTGCCCCATATGCTCCCGGAGGAGTCAGGATCCCCAACGCCAACGGATTGGAGCTTACGACAAAAAGAGCATTCTTGCTGTGGGCAATCGCTTCGATCTTTGCCAAATCTTCAATTTGGCCAAAGAAATTGGGATATTGGACAATCACGGCAGCAACAGATTCATCCGCCAGTTGTGCAAGCTGATTCAAATCGGTAACCCCATCGGCGAGACCCACTTCAACCACTTCGATTCCCTGACCATGGGCATTGGTTAACAAGATCTCTCTGGCTTCGGGATGAACAGCGCGACTCACCAATACCTTTTTTCTACGGGTTTCTCCACATGCCATCATTGCCGCTTCCGAAAGCGCAGTTGGCCCATCGTACATGGAGGAATTAGCCACTTCCATTCCCGTAATTTCACAAACCATCGATTGAAATTCAAAAATGGCCTGCAACTCGCCCTGGCTGATCTCTGGCTGATAAGGCGTATAAGCGGTATAAAATTCTGAACGGGAGATTACATGGTTGACCACGCTGGGAATGTAATGTTCATATACGCCTGCTCCCAAGAAACTGGTAACTTGCTTCAGATTTTTATTCTTATTGGCCAACCCGGACATATACCGTACAAGATCCGGTTCAGCCAGTGCTTTGGAAATCTTTAATTCGCCCTTGTAGCGAATCTCCTCAGGAATGTCGGAAAACAGCTCTTCGGTAGATTTTATACCGAGAAACTCTAACATCTCTTTATGATCTTCTGCGGTCTGTGGCAGATAACGATGTTTCACCCTTAACTCCTCCTAATGAACTAAAAAATCTTTTTTACAATTAAAAGCGCCTGTTACGATTTTTTTGCCCTGCGATAAAACGGCGTCTTCACCACTACGGCTCTAAGTTGTTTGCCGCGAATCACCACTTCTACTTCTTGGCCTTCCTTGGCATACTCACTCTTAATCAGCGCCAGTCCTACATTTTTCTTCAGTGTGGGAGATTGGGTTCCTGTTGTAACTGCGCCAATCTCTTCTTCGCCAATGAAGACCGGATACCCATGGCGGGGTATGCCGCGGTCAATCATCTCAATTCCTACCAATTTGCGCGGTACGCCATTTTGCTTTTGTTCGCGCAGTACCTCTTTCCCTATAAAATCGCTCTCTTTATCCAATTTCACCCACAAGCCGAGACCGGCTTCGAGCGGGCTGCTCTCCGGGCTCAGCTCCTGTCCGTAGAGCGGCAGCTTCGCTTCAAAACGGAGTGTATCACGTGCGCCTAAGCCGCAAGGCAGAATCCCTTCCTCCTTGCCTGCAGCGAGAAGCTTCTCCCATAACGCTCCTGCATCACTTGGGTCACAGTAGATCTCAAAGCCATCTTCACCCGTATAACCGGTTCGCGATACCAACGCCTTAATCCCGTCGATGCTGATGTTCTCTTTGAAGCGGAAAAAGCCAATCTCATGCAGAGGTTGATCGGTAAGCTTCTGCAAGATCTGCTCCGCCAGCGGGCCCTGTAGCGCCAATTGGGCAGTCTCATTCGAAATATTCTTGATCTCCACATTACCTTCCGCATGTTTCTCGATCCACTCCACATCTTTTTCGATGTTGGAAGCATTGATTACAAGCAAATAGGCTTCTTCACCCAACCGGTAGACCAACAGATCATCCACTATTCCACCATCCGGATAGCACATGGGAGAATAGATCGCTTGCCCGATCTCCAGTTTAGAGGCATCGTTGGTAATCAGATATTGAATCAGCTTTAAGGCATCGGGGCCTTTGATGGCCACTTCCCCCATATGAGATACATCAAACAATCCGGCGCGGTTACGTACAGCTTCATGCTCTTCGATAATGCTGGAAAATTGTACAGGCAATTCCCATCCGCCAAAGTCGATGGTCTTTGCCCCGTACTTTGCGTAGTGAGGATAGAGCGGTGTACGCTTCAACTCAGCCATATAGCCACCTCCAATATGATCACATACTTTTTGAAAACGTTTTTAACCTTATTAAACCTAAAGAAAGCTCGGCGATTGCCTAGCCTTGGGCGACGGCAGAACCGCAGTTGCACTTATGTAGATAAAGAGAGTTTATCCCTTTTTATCTACTAAAAAAGACAGCACAAAAGAATCAACCTTTTGCTCTGTCCTGTTACCTGAGAGTATCCTCAATATAGAGTTTCCCCTTGGGTGGCACGCATGAACGTGCGCTCTCCAGAGTTGCGTCCAACAAAGGTACTTTTGCCTGAAAGTTTCACCCGGGCGGTTTGCTTCTTCGGCGTCGCTGTGCGTGCGATCTCTCCCTCTGCTCTCATCCGCGCATACATTTAGTTTAAAAGTGGTGATACTAAAAATATTCCCTTTAGTAACAATCCTATCAAAAATTATGATTTTGGCAACCACTTTTCATTCAGAACAGAATAGCATGCAAACGTCCAGGCAACAAATAAGAGTATTAAGACAAATTTATGAGGATAACGGATGTGATATGGTGTCTCAACTTATTGACGTTCAGTTTAATAGGGATAAGCTAAAAGAATTATCGGAACGTTTAAACCAGGACGGGCCATGGGACTCTTGGAATCTCTTTCGCATGGCATATCGTGCGGAAGAGTCTCTCCTGACTCATGATTTTCACCAGCTCCAATGCCTGAAGCATCTGCCCCAACTTCATCCGCACCCGCATCAGATCGAGAGCGCAAGAAGAGTTCTCCATGTGATGCGCGGAAGAGCCATCCTTGCCGACGAGGTTGGCCTGGGAAAAACCATCGAGGCCGGACTCGTATTGAAAGAATATATGATACGTGGTTTGGTAAAAAAAGTGTTAATCTTGGTCCCCTCCTCGCTTGTATTGCAATGGCAGAGGGAGTTGATGCAAAAGTTTGGCATACCGGCAATGGCGCAAAAAAAAGAATATATGTGGAGATCTTACGATGTATTGATTGCCTCCATCGATACGGCGAAACGAACGCCGCATCGCGAACATGTGCTGGATCAGGAATATGACCTGCTAATTGTAGACGAGGCGCATAAGCTGAAGAACCCGCATACCAAGAACTACCAATTCATTAAAGAGATCAAAAAGAAATATTGTCTATTGCTTACGGCGACACCCATTCAAAACGAGATCTCCGAACTGTATAACTTAATTACATTGCTCAAGCCCGGGCATCTGGGCTCAGAGTCAGAGTTTATCGAACGCTATGTAGTAAGTAAGCGGGAATCGAAAAATAGTCAGAGATTAAAAGGAGAATTGGATAAAGTAATGATTCGAAACCGACGGGTAGAAAGCGGTTTACATTTACCCGACCGTCACGTGATCACAGTCCCTATCCAACTCACCGAGGCAGAGCGTAAATTCTACGAGTCGGTTACACATTTCATCAAGGAACAATACAGAGAGTATGGCACACGCAGCGCTTTGCCGCTCATCACTCTACAACGGGAAGTATGTTCAAGCAGGGACGCTACCTATCTGAGTCTGATCCAGCTTTACAACCGCTTATCTGAAAGCTCCTCTCTGCGCACGGCAATTGAAGAGCTGGCTGAAATCGGCAAAGAGGTGGAGGTTCAGTCAAAGGCGGTGAAAACTGTAGAAATGATTAAAGAAATCAACGACAAGGTGATTATTTTTACCGAGTTTAGAGGAACGATGAACTACCTTCAACATTATTTGCATCAGAACGGCATTACCTCCATACCGTTCCGTGGGGGCTTCAATCGAAATAAAAAGGACTGGATGCGCGAACTCTTTGAGAAGCGGGCTCAGGTGCTTGTGGCAACTGAAGCGGGCGGTGAAGGGATCAATCTGCAATTCTGCAACCGCATCATTAACTATGATCTGCCATGGAATCCGATGAAAATCGAACAGAGAATCGGCCGTATCCACCGCCTCGGCCAAGAGCGGGAGGTTTACATATATAACCTCTCAACCGAAAAGACGATAGAAGAATATATTCTTAAACTGCTCTATGAAAAGATCAAGCTCTTTGAAATGGTAATTGGTGAGCTTGATGTGATACTGGAAAAATTGCCCTCAAGCACATCGCTGGAATCCCACATGGTCGATATCTTTATCGGATCGGATTCCGAACGTGAAATGCAAATCAAGCTGGAGAATATGGCACAGGTTTTCACGCATATCCGGAGCATGACGCAAAACCAAAAAGGAAATGATACTCACCTTGGTTTACAGGAGGCTGCCAATTGGATCAACAGGAAATAAGAAAATATGTTGAAGCCTATTTCAAATTGCGTGATTGTAACATATTGGAGAGCGATGAGAAGTTTATTACCGTTGAGCTGAATCCGGAAACAGACCGGGACCTGGGGTACCGTCCCTTCTACTGGACTTATATAGAGAAAATGGGGATGAAACCGGAATTATTGAAAAAACGGTATTATTTTGATTCCAATGAAATTGAAAACCAAATGCAGGGAGACTATCTCCTTTTCGGCTCCACCCAACTGCGGCAAATTTTTGCGGCTGTCAAAAAGCGCGGAGAATTTGTCCGCCTCTATGAAGACCGGCAGCTACTAGGGAGCACGCAAGCGCTCTCTCCTTGGTTGTTGATTAACTATAAAATCGAGTACATTTGCGATCTTAAAAAAGAGCGGCTTCTCTCGCTTGGCTTTAACCTGGCCACCGGCGAAATTTATCCCGATTTCTTTGCCATCGTCCAACACATCCGCTTAACTCCCAGGCTTCCGGCTAATCTTTATATCCAGACTCCAGTCTACTCGCTGGATACGGCCCTTGATCATGTTGAAAGGAGCATCGCTGCCGATTTGCAAAAAGAGGATGATACTTGGGCAAGGGAAGCTTATCAGAGATATGAAAAGGAGAGGTTGCAAACTCTTCAATATTATCAAGAAATGATGATACGGTTGCAGAGTAAAAGCAATAAAAGCGGCGATGATCAGCAACTTGCCCATGAACGGGATCTGCGCCTTCGTGAATTGGAGTGGCAGTACAAGCCGAGGATTGAAATTAATACGGTGAATCAAGGAGTGATTTATCTTCACACGCACCCAAGCCAAGTGTCGAATGATCTGTCACCCCCAGACTTATATATCTGACCAAAAAGCAGGCAAAGGATGGAGTTTCGCCAAAAGTAGAACTCTTTTTTCTCTGGATTGGCGACAAGAATGAACAGACATTTTACCGTCTTTTCTTTAAGATGAATGTACTTACTTTTTTGGGCGGTGACAAAATGAGAAAATTTCACATTCTCTTTTTTATAATCTCCATGATTATTTTCAGCGGACAAGCCTTTGCCGAGGAGAATTGGGAACAGCTTTTCAACAAACAGATTAAAGCATGGATTGATGAACTTTCACAGAATGACCCGCTATTCTCGTCCTGGAGCCAATCAACATACACGATAGAAGCCTTGGGCCCGAACTCTAAACAGTGGTTGGTTACCCTTTTCAACAAGGACCGGCGTGTCGGATATATGATTATCACCGAACAAGAGGAAAACCCCCATCGTTTCCTTTTAATGGAATATGGTGTAGATGAGATCTCCTTGTTCGAACCCAAACTGATTGAGGCCTATTATCCCGAAATTGCCAAAATGGCAAAAGAGATTACCAAGATCTACCGCGGTTTGGCCTCGCATTTTTTAATCAAAACGGGGGATCAGGAGATTGCTGTTGATGCCAAAACCGGAGAGATCATTCCCAGTGAATTTTATAACAAACACAATGAGGGAATATCTAGATTGGGAAGCCTGCAGCCGATTCATTTAAAGGAGTGCTATAGCAAACCGCTGTCCGATCTCTCAGAAGCCTTCCCCATCGAGGCAATAACCAAGAAAACAGCAGCGTTAAAGAATTTGAGCCAGATCAAAACTCATAACGCCTATCTCAGCACAACAACCTGGGATGGAAAGATCCGTTTGCTTTTGCCCATAGCCGGGTGGCACCTATGGAACGATGAGATCACCTATATTGCGGTGGAACAGGAAGGGTACCGCTTCTTGCCGGTTGTAAAAATAAAACAAACAGACGGCAGTGATCCATCTGTTTGCATGGATGAGATTATTGTTGTGGAATCCGATTCTGAAGTTGTTCAAGCACCTCTTCCGCCGTCATCCCTTCCGCATTAATGACTGGGCAATCCATTTCTATATCCATGATACCCATCATATTTTCGCTTTCCCCGGAGAGAATTACCGCATCGCATTTTTCCTGGGGGATCACCTGCTGAAAAGGGATCACATCATAACCATTGTTGCTCAACAGTTGTGAGACATTGGACAATGTATTGGAAACTGCAACTTTTGCCACTCGCTTCACCTCCTATCGGTACTGTTACCTAACGGAGGTAAAATTATGCTTTTCGTTTAAACCACATTTTAAGAGCAAGCGGAAGAAATCCAAACCACCGGCTAGCCAATGGCTCTTTTGGTTTGCGTTTGCGATCATCTTTAGGCGTATCGAGATAACGGACAATCTCTTCGGTAAAATATTTGATCAAATCATTGGAAGAAGCCATCCTGCCACCTCCTTATCCTCATATATCTGTATTATGACCCATATCTTTTCATGTTAACCTTTGGTATTAAAAACACATATTATCTTTAAATGGAAATAAATATTGAAAATAATTACCTAATTACCATATACTTATAATATTCAAATCAATTGGCTTTAAACTCATAATCGCTTTTACCCTGAAGCGTTTGACCATTTCATCAATCTGACACTAAAAATGAGGATCAAGAGGAATTTACTTGAATCTTATTATAATTATCAGAAAATATGTGTACACTATAACTAAGTATAATTATATTTATTGCGATTAATCTACAAAAAAGGAGGCCAAAGCTTATGTGGAAAATTGCAAGTATAATTATATCCGTTCTCTTGATATCTGGATTATACGTATCGGCATCTGAGGCAAAGTTAGAAAACATTGACGAGTTACTTGAATCTTATCAGTCGGCTATTGACAAAGTGAATGCAGAACTAGGTTCGACTATCTATATTCCAGAAGAGAATAAAGAAAAGGTTTATCACAATATCAAAAACATGTCTCCGAGTGAAGTCGAAGCATTGCTGCGTCAGGAATACAAAACTTTTATTTTAGATACATCGTATAAAGCTCAATCACATTCCAACAAATATATAAAAGATAGTGCCATAAATGCATCGCCCAGCGCCCAATCTAAATATGGCAAATATAATAGAGAAAGTGCTATGGGAAAAGAGCCTGGACCGGGTTTTATACCCAATTTTAGTGGCCACTTGCATTTAACACCCCTTAAGTAAAATAATTCTTCCAAATAAATATAGCGGGCAAATCTCTAAAACAGGAGTTTGCCCGCTATTCTTTGGAGCATCGATTACTAATTTGCGTTAAATGTATTGGTGGCAGTCAGTAATACTGCTTGCGCAAATCCATACGCATCTTCCGGATGGCCAATCAAAGTAACAGTGCATTTTTTCCGATCACTACTCAATGAATATGAGCCTGAATCAACATCAAAATGATATCCCGTATAATTAGCCGGCCACTGCGAGCCGTAATCATTGATACTTTCGTAAATGAATGTCCCAGCAGTTCCAGTTCCACTAAATACTGTAGAGTTAAGAAACATTTCTGAACTATATCCAATATAAACTGTCTGCGTGATATCTTCTCTTACAGAAGTAGGTGAGACAACTGACTCAGATTGATCTTTTGTCATAGCACTATCCCTTGTGTAATTGCCAGATTCAGGTTTAGTGTCGAGCGATTCACCAGCAACATAAGCTTTGTACTCGTTCCGGAGCAATGCCTCTACTTCTTCCGGAGACATGTCTTTGATATTGTTATAGACTTTTTCCTTATTTTTTTCAGGAATATAAATAGTTGAACCTAATTCTGCATTAACTTTGTCGATAATCGCTTGATAAGGTGCCAGTAGGTTATCTATATTATTCGCTTCTTGTGCATATGTTGGTATGAATAACCCAAGCATCAATACAAGCGAAAAAGCTATATTTATAATCCTCTTCATATAACCTACCTCCACTATATAATACTTTTATTTTTAACTGCATGTCAAACCATACTGTATGATATGGCTATAGCTCCATAATAATCAGCTCAGTCAAACGACTTGCAGTGTCAAAATAAGAGATACGTGGGATACTCTTATACTATTTGGTAACTAATTGATTTGTTCGGTGGCCTTATGTGTAACATAACTTGACCTCACCCCTTTTTATATTTAGGAAATATATTCCTTCTATTCAAAAGTAAATAATCATAATTTTTTTCACTTCCTATCTCCCTTAACTCAACTAGTTACTACACAGCGTGACTCTTAAATATTGGTGTCAAATCGTTGGTTTTTGTGCATTGTATGTTAGAGAATTTACTTTTTCAAAAACAGTTAAAGAAGCAACTAAATACCATGGAAAGTATCTCACCAATTTTTATCATCTGGTTTCAGTAGAGTTCACAAGACGTTAATGGTAGATTATCTATTTTATTCTCATCAATACATGAAAGTTTATTGTTTAAATCTATGGGATCCAAATTATGTCCTTTATGAAAAAAATATTGAGCTAATAATATTAGATTGTAGGTCTCTTGTATAATAGAGGATATATAGAGGTATCACTCATTTAGATCTTTTAGTACCTAATCTGAATTACCTATTTTTAACATATACTTTATAAATTTATCATTAACTTTGCATAAAACATTTCTTAATTTGTCAATAAGGAACTTGTGGTATTTTGGGCTTTTCAGGGGTATAAAAAAACTCCTTATAATTAGGTTTGGTAGTAGCCCTTGTCCAAATCCTAACAATAAGGAGACACCTATGGACAAGGATATCATAAAATCAACATTAAGTGTACTACTAAATGAAATCGATTATAAAATGGTTGAGAATCTTATTGGAACTTATGGTCTAAACAGGTATACCAAAAAGCTAAAGTTTCAAACGTTTCTTTCGTTACTCATTCATGCTCAATTGAATCAGACGGAAAGTCTTACGGCTTGTTCGAAAGAACTTAGCGATTCTGAGAAACTGCAAAAACATCTCGATCTTGTTTCGATTAGCACAGCACAACTTTCCAGAAAGTTAAATAACCTTTCTCCAGAAATCATGGAACGTATTTTTAAAAGCCTAGTCTTAAAAGTACAAAGTGTGCTTAGAACTCCATCCATCATTCGGGAGATTGGAAAGCTACTTGTCATTGATTCTACAACGATGAGCATGAGTCTGGGGCAATCACCCTGGGCTAATTTCCGTAAAACAAAGGCTGGAATTAAACTCCATTTAAAAGTAGTTGTGACAAAAGACATTACTTCACCTGACCAAGCCATCATCCTACCAGCTAAACATGCGGATCGCACACAGATGAATCTACTCATAGAGGTTGATTCTGACGCTATACACCTTTTTGACAGGGGTTATGTGGACTACAAACAATTTGATCAATGGTGTAAAAGTGAGGTTCGCTTCATTACCCGATAAAAAAGAATGCAGAAATCGAAGTGCTTTCTGAACAAACCGGTAGTATAGATGGTCATATTTTTAAAGACCAAGAGGTCTATCTGGGTAACGACCTCAATAAAACGAAAATGGAACATCCTTTGCGAATTATTGAAACCATTGATCGTGAAGGAAATCCAGTAACCATCCTGACGAACTGTTTTGATCTTACCGCAAAAGAAATTGCAGATCTGTACCGCTATCGATGGAAAATTGAGACTTTTTTTAAATGGATAAAACAACACCTCAAAGTCAGATCGTTTTACGGAAAAAGCGAGAATGCAGTAAAAAATCAAATCTGGATCGCTCTAATCACCTACCTATTACATATCCTTCTTCAACGAAAGATCGGTTATGAGGGTTCACTCCTAGACTTTAAGCGAACTCTCGTAAATCTGTTATTTGAAGAGTTTTCACGTTTTGTCCGGACAATTTACAAAACCACAGGCCGTACCTCAAAAGGACGAAGGAAGAAGGATTGGGAACGAGAGTTTCAAGTCATTGAGAAACAATTTGTTGAAGGTGAGGGGAGTCATTTAAACCATCTAGAATACGATCCACTATTCCTATAATGGTCATAATTTACATTTAATGGATAATGGCTACCGAATTATAACTTCGTTGTCCCTTTTACATTAAGGGAAATAAACGTATGTCTGAATATTTGGTTAATTTCTGACTTTAAGCAAAAATTTGGTTGTTGACTACTTTTAAAACTTTTTATGCAATGCTAATGTAAATTTATAGAGATATTTCTCTAATATTGGATCTAAATTTTTTTAGTTTTTATAAATTATAACTTGGAACATTTAATCTATCTGGTAATTGTGATAATGATTTTTTCACTAGATTCAAATCGACCGGATTCAATGTTACTAAAATGAGAAGAAGATTCTAATTCCTTTATAAACGGATAAGCGGTCTAAATTTTTTACTTTCCTTAAATAGTTGATTCGCTTACTAATATACAATATTACCGCCAATCCCTCATCATTTAATACCTAAACATCACCAGTTTATTTACCTATTATAGCTATAAAAACCAATATAGGGATATTTTATTGTTAGAATTATTTTACATTATAATCATACTTATTTCAACAATTTCTATTTTTATTGGAAATTACTATACGATTATTCATATCCTTAGCAACAAAAATAACATGAAATATTTTTGCAATCCTCATATTTTGATAAACATGGTTATCTGCAATGAATCAATATTTATTTTTACCCTATATGATTGCTGATACCCTCTCTCGCTATACCCGGTAATTATAGCAGTAATCTCTTCTGAGCCGAGCGATTCAACATGAATTACAAATTTTCCTTTTGGGTAAGTTATTTCCTCCTTATCGGAAAAGGACTCGCCCAATGCCAGTTTGCTTTTTAGATAAACCACCCCATTTTGCACCATATTCATTGCTTGCAGTTGCCCCAAACGCATCTCAAGGAGTTGGCGGTGCTGCAGGCCTGGCTGAATGGCGGAAGCAAGCAAAAGCAGAGAGAGAAAAGAAATGATCAGCACCAGCCAGAGCGCTGCCCCCGCTTCGCTTTTTAACACCCTCATCCCTTTTAATTTCATGTTTCGATCCTCCTGACCAGCACCCCATGAAAGGTCTCAATCTGCCTCCCTTTTTTTAAAGTGAGTTTGATCAACAGGAGATCTCTTTGCGGAATAAACTGGATGTCATCAACCATGTGGGCGAGCAGAAGAAATCCACCATTCACTCTGTCCACTTCCACAACCCTTGCCCCACTTTGATAAATCTGTCGTTCAATCGCCCTTCCGTTATGTTGGCCGCAGACTTCAACCGTTAAAACGCCGCTCTGAACTCTCCATCCCAGAAGACATGAATTGCGGTTTTGCAGATAGGTGAAGAAACGGATGGCTTCTTGCCCCAAGTTGATCTCCTTCTGCCAGAGCGATTCCCTATTCTTGAACAGCAGCAAGCCCGGCAGAAGCGCGGCCAATATCAGCGTAAGCAAGGAAATGACGATCAACACCTCTAACAGCGTATACCCTTGATTACCCAAAACCCTTCCACTATAGTGTAAAGCTTTCATACCTAATCACCTGGCTCATCCGACCGGAAGCGGTTCACATGCCACACAAAGCGATGCTCTTTTCTGTCAGTCTGCCACCTAAAAGTAAAATCGGCCTGTTCTATGAAAGGCTCTTGGGGATAAACATAGACCTCTTCCGATATTGAAACACCATTTACCATAAGCGTTTTATCCTCCTTGTCGACCTGATGCCGCCATTCTTCAATCTCCCGCTCCATTTCGCTTAACAGGTGCTGGTAAACCTGATTCTCCCGATGTACTTCCTCAAGCGTGAGAAAGAGTTGATAGGATAAACCGAGAATAAGCGAAAGGATAAAGATGGAAAGAAGCACCTCGACGAATGAGAATCCGTGTTGATTCAATGTTCCTCCTCCCTAATATTGCCGGTATATAGTTCAAGAAAAAGCGTATAGATATGTTTGTCGTTTTGGAAGATTTTCACTTGGCCTGCTGCTGAGATCGTTCCATCCGCGTAGAAAGCGATTTGATGATTCTTGAAATTATGGATAATCGATAATTGCTTGCCATACTTTCGTTTGACGAACGGTTTGCCATCTTTCGATATGATATAGCTGTGGTTTAGAGGCTGAAAGGTTAATACCAGCAATTGATGATTCACATCCGCATATTGCAAAGCCCAGTAGATATCTCTTTTTAACTGGTCCTTCAGCTCGCTTGCTTCCATACGCTGCGCCATACCGATAAAGCCGGGCAAAAGCAGCACGAAAGAGAGCATGATTAATGAGAGGACGATTAAGAGTTCCACCAAAGTTATGCCATCTTCTCTCTTCATCTTTTCCTCCTATATCATTTGCAGGGACTGGATCAGTGGAATAAAGAATGAGAGGACGATCAAAGTGATAAACCCTCCTAACAGTAATAGGGATATGGGTTCAAGCCATTTTAGCAGAAATACCATTCGTCTCTCGATTCGCTTTTCCATCAGTTGGCTGCAGACGATCAACTGCGCATGTAAGGTTCCTTGGTTTTCACCAAGATAGACAGAGCGATAAAAGTCAGGGTGAAAGATTGGAATAGATAACCTCAGCGTCGAAAGCGGTTTTCCTGCAAGAATATGATGTTGCACCTCAAGAAATGGCTCTCTTAGCGGTTTATAAGGCATCCGTTGTACAATGAGGTTAAGGGCCTCCCATATGCCAATCCCTGCCCCAAGAAGCAAACCTAACTGGGAAGCAAAGAAATGGGTATATCTGATTTGCAGTAGACTTTTTAGGATGGGCAGACGAAACAAAAGCGGGAGCAATCTCTTACGGTTTTGCAGATATAAGATGGAAAATAAAACGAGCACGACGAAGACAATTAAATATCTGATGACGGATAAATAATGATTTTCGATAAACTCATGAAGGTTAAACAATAGCTGCATGCTTGGCGGAAGTTCTGTATTGAAGCGGTTGAATAGTTCCTTGAAGCGCGGAAAGATGACAAACAGAAATAGGATCATCAACACGAGCGAAAAGATCAGGAGGAATATAGGGTAAAACAATTTTGCGACTATTTTTTTGCGAAATGTTACTTTACGCCGAATCCAACTCCCTATGTTGAAGAATGAATCGGACAGATGACCATGCGCTTCGGACACCCCGATAATGGAAATAAAATGATGGGGAAAGGAGATTTTTTTAAAAGCATCGGCGATCGGCTCGCCCTCTTCAATCGCTTGAGCAAGCTGTGAAAGATCATCTCTCTTCCTGCCTGAATATTGGTGTTTAAGTAAATGTAAACTTTCAATCAGTGGAATCCCTGCTTTCAGCAAATCTGCCATCTGTTCTGCAAATTCAGCAATTGCAAGGCTGCTCCATCTTTTCATGATTCTCCGGTTAACCCTCCTTGCTCTGCTCCATCTTACAACTGCATCGTTAGCTGCAATTCTAATTGTCGGGATAAAGCACGCAATTCGGAAGCCGGGCTCTTTTTTAGAATTAGAGGGATCATCTCCTCTCGAACTTGTAATAATTCAAACCGAGGGGACCTCTTTAACACCCGTTTTCCCTCACACAGCGTACATTCCCTTTCCCCGGCACATTTGGGACAAAGATGTGTAATCATCCGCTGCGCCACCACTCCTTTTACTGCTGTGCCGACAAGGTAAGGTTCTATTCCCATTTCCAATAGTCTGGTGATCGAACTGGCCGCATCATTCGCATGCAGCGTTGCCAAAACCAGATGGCCCGATAGGCTCGCCCGAATCGCAATCTCGGCAGTCTCAAGGTCACGAATCTCGCCGATCATAATGATGTCCGGATCTTGTCTGAGCAGGGAACGTAGTCCTTTGGAGAACGTTAATCCTGCCGTTTCATTCACCTGTACCTGATTTAAACCTTTAATGCGAATTTCAACGGGATCTTCGATCGTGCAGATATTGTATAATCCATTGTTAAAGTATTGCAGGATGGCGTACAGAGTGGTGGTCTTGCCTGAACCTGTCGGACCGGTAACCAGAATTAATCCCATCGGATCGTTTATCCAATTGATGATCTGCTCATAATCTTTAGGTTCAAGTCCCAAATGTTCAATCTGTCTAAATTCCGGATCGCGGTAGAGAATGCGGATTGCCAGTTTCTCGCCTTCAATGGTGGGCAGCGAGGAGAGACGCAAATCATACAGATTCGCCAATGAGTCAGCATACGTGTATCCGCCATCTTGAGGGAGTCTCTTCTCGCTGATATCCATATTCCCTTTCACCTTGATTCTTTGGAGTAAGGAAAGAGCTTCCTGAGTTGACAAATAAGAGTCATGCATTAATACTCCGCATGTTCGCATGCGAATCTCCCACTGCTCCCCCCTTGGTTCAATATGAATATCTGTAGCTCTTCTCTCAATTGCCGTGTTGAGCAAGCGTTCCTCCAATTCCGCAGCATTCATTTTCTCTCCCCCTGTAAATTACTTCCTATTCCCCTTCTATATACTATTTCTATAGCTAAATAACCAAATCCTGCTATTCTTCTACATATCATTACAAATTTTTCATGATAAAGAAAGAAATCTCGGTGACGGCAGGGTCGCAGTTGCACTTATGTCAACAGAAACTTATAAATTCTGGTTGACAAAAAATCCTCCTGTCTGCGGCAGGAGGATTAGAATGATCTTCATTTAGTTATTACGTTCTTCTTGTTCCGTCTATTCGGAATCAGGCTGGTATTCCGGATCTACCAAGCCATGCAGAAAGAGGCCATATATCTGTTCCGTGATGGCTGTGATATCGGTAATTTTCCCAAAGATCTTTGGATTGGACATTCCCTCTTTAAGCGCCAATGAATAAAGTACCACTACATGCGGCGAGTATTCTTTCCTGAATTGCCCGAATTGCTGGCCTTTGAAGATTAATTCTTCAAACTTTGCATGGAGATAGTTCAAACCAACTTCTTGCATTCTTTCGCGCAGATGCGGATAATAATTTACCAAGTCGGATAAAAATTGGCCAGACATTTTGTGTACCATCTCATGCTTTGTGAGCGCGATCAAACCATCCAGCGGCGTCTTTGCCGTATCGATCAATTGATTGCATTCTTCAATCATATGGTGCAATATCCGATCAATCACGTGATCCAATAGCCCTTCTTTACTGCCGAAATGGTTGTAAAGCGTCATTTTGGCAACAGGTACCGCAGCGGCAATCTCATCCATGCTCACGCTTTGGATACCATTTTTTAAGAACAGCTCTTCTGCCTTCTGCAGAATCTTTTCCCTTTTACTCTTTGACACAGGCGCCCCCCTTAAACTGCGATTTTTTTAATCTTAAATAAGATAAGACCCAGCAGGATACCGAGCACGTAGATTCCTAAAGAAATGCAGATTCCGCTGATCGAAAGCGTTGTCGATTCCAGTATCTCCTTGTTATCAAACAATTGATAAAGGCTGAAATTGGCCAGCCAGTTAATCTCTTCACTTAAAGTAGAAAGCATCTTCAGCAGGAAGGAAACAAGAGCAATTCCAATCCCTAAAGACATGGCGGCCCTTTCACTTGAAATAAGCACGGTAAGGACAAAACCTATCCCTGCATAAGCCAGACTGACAAAATAGCCTCCTGTAAAGAGTAGAAAGAGTTGATCCAAATGGTTGATTTCACTCATGAGATAGCCTAACTGCATGACAACTGCAAAACTGAGAATATAAATGCTTGTCACCTGTAACCAATGGGTGACAACTTTGGAAAGGAATATGGAGACACGGCTATAAGGCAAGCTAAATAAAAATTCGCCCGTCAATTGGTCCTGCTCCTTGGAGAGGGTAACACTCGCCCAGACCGCTGAAAAAACGCTGAGCAGAAGAGAGAAAAACGTAAAAGGTTCGGAGGCCATCCATCCTTCAAATGTATTAAGCATTTCAAATTCAAAGCCAAATGATTTTAAGAGCGCCTCTGGCATGCTTTCCATTACTCTGATCAGATCAGTATTGCCGATGATGATATCCGTATAACTGACGAAGATTGCCATAAAGAATAAAATGACGATTCCCCCGATCAGCCAACTGCGAGCAGTCAAGCGAAACTCGTGACGGACAAGATTATATTTCATCTTTATTTCCCCTCTTTCTCATAGTAATGCATAAACAATTCTTCAAGACTGGGCTGCCGGATCGTCATATCCGCAATCGGATACGATGAGATCTGCGCCAGAAAACGATGAATCTCTTTCTCCACGGTAAAGTAATGTACTCCGTGAGCGTACTTTACTGTTGGATCGATGGTTTTAAGTCCAAGCTTGTCAATGAGGTCTCCCCTTTCCACAAACTGAACGGCAACTTCCCGTTTATTTCTGCCCGGGATCTCATCTACTTTTGCGGTCTGGATAATCTCGCCATTGCGGATGATGGCAACGCGATCACATAGTTTCTCTACTTCAGATAATACGTGAGTCGAGAAAAAGATGGTCATCCCTTCTTCATTCAACTCCTTAAGCAGTTGGAAGAAGGCATGCTGCATCAAAGGGTCAAGTCCTGAGGTTGGTTCATCGAGAATTAAAAGCTTCGGGCGATGTAACAAACATAACAGAATCCCTAATTTTTTTCTGTTTCCCAGTGAATAGGATTTCACCTTTTTTTCCATATCGAATTGCAGAATTTCGGCATACCTATACACGGCAGTATCTTTAAGATCGAGTCCGTATGCACGGGCTGTAAATTCCAGCATCTGTTTGCCGGTTAATTGCTTATAGAGATTGACCTCTGAAGAGAGGTAGCCAATTTTACGGCGAAGATCAGGACGATCTCCATCAACCTCCTCACCAAACAGATAGATTTTGCCAGAGGTCGGATAGATCAGTTGCATGATCATACGGATGGTGGTAGACTTTCCAGCGCCATTGGGTCCAATAAAACCAAAGACCTCGCCTTCTTTAATCTCCAGATCAATCTTTTCAACTCCCTTTTTTGATCCGTAATACTTGGTTAAGCCCTGTGTGAGCAGAATACTCATCCTCATTCCCCCAATTATACTAACGACTTGTTATAAATATATATTATGCTACTTTAACTTATACTTCAATCTAATTTTTATACTATTAATTGTTTATTAGTATAAAACTCATATACAACAAAAAAGCCCCCTATAAAAACAGGAGGCATTTGAGCATTAGCTCTCTTTCTGGAATTTTTTCCTCAACGCTTCTTCCACCGCTTCAGGAACCAAGTCAGATACAGAAGCCCCATACTTGGCCAGTTCCTTAACTATGCTTGAGCTAAGGTAAGAATACTTATTGTTGGTCATCATAAAAAAGGTTTCGACAGAGTCGTCCAATTTTTTGTTTATGGAAGCCATTTGCAATTCATATTCAAAATCGGAAATGGCTCGCAACCCTTTAATAATCGCCTTTGCGTTTTTCTTCCGCATATAATCGATCAGAAGTCCGTTAAATGATTCAACTTCGACATTGGGAAATTGAGAAGTCACTTTGCGGAGAAGCTCAACACGCTCTTCGATTGTAAATAAGGGGGTTTTTGATCGATTATAAAGTACGGCGACAATCACTTTATCAAAAACCTTCGACCCGCGTTCGACAATATCTAAATGTCCATAGGTAACCGGATCAAAACTACCTGGATATACGGCTATTCCCATCTCTTCACCCCATTATATGTTCATCCATATGATATCTAAATATGCTTAGCGAAGTCTCCCCGAATTGGTTCTCCTTCCATATCTTGATGGAATCCGAGGGAGAGATCACTGGTCGCGAGCGATCGTGTTCCACAACGATAACTGCATCCCTGTTTAATAATCCTTCATCTAATAATTTCTTGATGATCTCGGTATTCTTCTCCCGCGCATAAGGCGGATCCATAAAAACCAGGTCAAATTGCAGATTTCTCTTGGCCAGCGCATGAATTGCACGTTCCGCATCATTTTTATATACCTCAGTTTGGGCTTCCAATTTTAAGGAACGGATATTGGCACGAATAATCTCCACAGCTTTTTTATCAATGTCGATAAATATACCCTTATCCATTCCCCTGCTGAGCGCTTCTATCCCCAAGGAGCCCGTCCCTGCATACAGATCAAGGCAGATCCCGCCATCAAAATAGGGCCCGATCATGCTAAAGAGAGACTCTTTTACCTTATCTGTAGTTGGACGAGTTGTATTTCCAGGCACCGCTTGCAGCAGCCTTCCCTTTAATGTTCCGGATATTACTCGCATCCCATCACCTATCTTCGCTGTGGCAACACGTAAAGATAAAAAAGATAAAAGCCAGTCGTCCTTATGTATAAATATTTCCAACATCGGCAAATATATATATAGCGACGTAAATGTCGCCGACAACCGCGGAGAAGACTTACGTTTCCCCATAAGCTCTTCCTCCGGTTTCTCCTCTCCCAATTGAGCATCTGCATCATGGAATTGCAGGTGCTCCTTTTTTTGATAATCGTCACTTTCGTGGGTGTTTTCCCGGGGTCCCCAAAAAGTATTCGGAATATGCTACAGAGAGATTTTACTTCACTTTTTGGGGTAACTTGGGCCCCACAAAAGTAATCGGATCTTGCTTCGAAGCTTCTCTTCACTTTTGTGGGTTTATTTGGGCCCCACGAAAGTATCCGGAATTTGCTGCGAAGCTTATCGTCACTTTCGTGGGTATTAATCCAGTATCTTTCCTTCCAATACGTTGCTTTTACGCAAGTATTGCCGCAATGGCTGGAAACGCGGCTCCTTCCAGAATTCTTCGCTCTCTGTTAACCTCTCCGCATCCTGACGTGCAATCTCCAATATCTTAAAATCCTTTGCGGTCGTGACATCGGCCAATTTAAAATCTGGCATGCCGCTCTGTTTTGTACCAAAGAAGTCCCCAGGCCCCCTGATTTCAAGATCCTTGCGCGAAATCTCAAAACCGTCGTTGGTTTCTGTCATGACACGCATGCGTTCTTTCCCGCTTTCCGACTTGGGATCGGCAACCAATATACAATAGGATTGTTCTGCGCCGCGTCCAACCCTTCCGCGCAATTGATGCAACTGTGCCAGACCAAATCGTTCAGCATCATAAATCACCATTAACGTCGCATTGGGCACATTGACCCCAACTTCAACGACAGTTGTCGAAACAAGCAGATGGATCTTCCCATGGATAAACTGCTTCATAACCTCTTCTTTCTCATTGTTGCTCAGTTTCCCATGCATCAATCCAACCGAATATTTGGGAAAAGCTTCCGCCAATTGCATATGTAAATCAACCGCATTTTGCAAATCCAGTTTTTCCGATTCTTCAATCAACGGACAGATCACATAGGCTTGTCTGCCCTTTTTTAGTTCTCTCTCTATAAATTGCAGCACCTGATTCCACATTGCCGGAGTGGTCCAATAGGTCTCCACCGGCTTTCGGCCTGATGGAAGTTCGTCAATCGTGGAGACTTCCATATCGCCAAAAGCGGTAATGGCCAGCGTGCGCGGAATGGGAGTGGCCGTCATGAACAAGACGTCCGGATTTCTGCCTTTTTCGCGCAAGATTCGCCTTTGGTTAACGCCAAAACGGTGCTGTTCATCCGTGATGACCAAACCCAAATTATGAAAATGAACATCTTCCTGAATTAAGGCATGGGTTCCCACCAGAATATCCAACAATCCGATCTGAAGCTGGCCTAATAATTCCCGCCGCTGTTTCTGCGTTGAACTTCCCGAAAGCAATGCGACTTGCACCTGATAGGGCTCAAGCAATGCTTTCAGTGTCTGATAATGCTGTTCTGCCAGAATCTCTGTGGGAACCATTAATGTTCCCTGAAAACCGGCTGTTACCGTCGCATATAACGCTATAGCGGCAACGATGGTTTTTCCCGAACCTACATCTCCTTGCAAGAGACGGTTCATGGCGACGGGTGACTGCATATCATCCAGTATCTCTTTGATTACGCGTTTCTGGGCATCGGTCAGCGCAAACGGAAGATTCCGGACAAATTGCCTAACCTTCTCAAGAGAGATGGGCTGCGCAACCCCATCCGGATCTTTTTTGTTGAGCGCTTTATATACCTGTAACTTTAATTGAAATAAAAACAGTTCCTCGTAAATCAGCCTTCTTTTCGCCTGTGCCGCTGATTGTTCATTCTCCGGAAAATGAATGGCAGAGATGGCTTCTCTGCGGGACATCAGCCGATAACGTTCGACCAGTTCATACGGGAGAATCTCGTCGATTGCCGCTCCAAACTGCTGCAAAGCATCGGTCATTACTTTGCGCAGCCATTTGACGCTGATCGCTCCTGTAACGGAATAGACGGGCTGCAGCGCACCGATTTGGTGTTCCCTTGTATCCGAAAAAGAGGTCTCGCTCACCGTGATTTGCATTTTTGACGGATCGTATTTCCCGGATATATAGAGCGTAGTGCCACGGCGAAGCCGTTCCTTTAAATAAGGCTGATTAAACCAAACTGCCGTAACAACAAGTTGGCCTACAATGACTCTCACTGTAAGCCGTGATTTCTTTCTTGTGTAATAACTCAGGATGGGCTCCCCGTATACTTCTCCCTTTACGGTTACGCGTTCTTCGCTTTTGATCTCCGTCAGATCCTTGATTCTCAGATCCTCATAACGGTACGGAAAATAGTAAAGGAGATCCTCTACTGTTGATATGCCAAGGGACTCCAGCTTTGCTTTGCGGCTTTCGCCAATACCCTTAACATAAGCTACGGATTGATCTAACACGTTCACCTTATTTCTTTAGCGGCACGCCAAAAATTTTCGCCTCAAGGGCTCGCCCGGTAGGCGTTGCCGCCAACCCTCCTAGCGCGGTTTCTTTGAGTGCGTTGGGCATTGTCTGTCCAATGCGATACATCGCTTCAATCACTTCATCAGCAGGAATTACGCTTTCAATGCCGGCCAATGCCATATCCGCAGCCACACTGGCGACGGCTCCGCCCATCGCGTTTCTTTTTACGCATGGAACTTCAACCAATCCTGCAACAGGATCACAAACCAAACCCAATAGATTCTTTAAAGCAATCGCCAGCGCATGGGCCGATTGCGTAGGTGTTCCGCCCGCAAGTTCAACCAGCGCTGCGGCTGCCATCGCCGTAGCCGATCCAACCTCTGCTTGGCATCCGCCTGCAGCCCCGGAGATGGAAGCATTATTGGCGATCACAAAACCTACTGCACCGGCGGCAAAAAGATAATCTACCATCTCTTTACGCGAAGCTTTTAACCTTGGCGCGTGTGAGAACAAGATACCGGGCACAACCCCTGCTGCTCCAGCGGTTGGGGTGGCGCAGATGGTTCCCATCGCCGCATTTACTTCATTTGTGGCAATCGCCTTGCTGACCGCATCCAAGATCCAAGCGCCTGAGAGAGTGACATGATTCTGAATATATGCTTGCAGCTTGAGAGCGTCCCCCCCGGTCAATCCGCTGTGTGAACGAACATGCTCAGTTAAGCCGCGATGGACCGCCTGTTCCATGACATTCATATTTCGTTCCATCTCGGCGCGTATGTCCTCCTCGCTCCGTCCGGACAGCTCTTTCTCCATCTCAATCATAACTTGAGAGATTTTCATTTTTTCAGATTCTGCCAATTCGACCAGCTCTGCTATACTGCGAAATCTCATCTTTCGATCCTCCTTACGGCCGAATAACAGCTACATTTGAGATATACGGAATACTCTTAATCTCATCGGCAATTTCGGCGCTTACATTTTGATCCGTCTCGATAATCATCAGTGCCATATCCCCTTTTGATTTGCGCGAAACCTGCATAGCGCCAATGTTGATCTCATATTTTGAGAGGATGTTGGCTACGGCAGCGATCATCCCAAAACGATCCTCATGCAAGACTAATAAGGCTGGAAGCTGACCAGAGAGATTTAAGGCAAATCGATTGATCTCTACGATTTCAATCTTCCCGCCGCCAATCGAGATCCCTACAATTTCCAACTCTTTCACACCGGCAATCAAACGCACTCTTGCCGTATTGGGATGAGCTGTGATCTCTTCGCTTTCACGGATTTCGATCTCAATGCCTTCCGCCTTGGCAATCTCTATCGCATCCACAATTCTCGGATCGTAGGTATCGAAATCCAGAATTCCGCCAATGATCGCCACTTCCGTTCCATGTCCCTTATAGGTTTTTGCAAAAGAGCCATAGAATGTAATTTCAGCTCGCTCAGGTTTTTGGTTAAAGATCGTCCGGGCAATTCTGCCAATACGCGCTGCTCCGGCAGTATGAGAACTTGATGGACCAATCATGATCGGACCGATAATGTCAAAAACAGAAGTATATTTCACGGGCTCTCATCTCACATTTCAATATTATATATTTAATCTATGCTACCGGAAGATATAATTCCTAGACAATTTTAAGAGAAATCATCAGAAGATAATGTAATTGCAATAGTACCAGGTCCAACATGTGTACCGATTACGGAACCAATGTCGGTTAATACCACCGATTCAACATGAAACTCCGCTTTGATGGCCTGAACCGTTTCTTCGGCGAGCTCCAAAGAATCGGCATGGGATATCCCTATTCTAATTTTATTATAATTCTTACCATCTTGCTTCAACAACTCAAATATTCTGGCAAATGCCTTTTTGCTTCCACGCACCTTTTCCTTCGCATATACTTCCCCTACAGCATCCAATGAAAGGATGGGCTTAATATTTAATAAAGTACCAATGAGTGCAGATGCTTTGCCAATCCTTCCGCCTTTTTGCAGATACTGTAGCGTATCGACGAGGAAATAGACATGTGTATTTTCTACAAGATAGTAAGCAAGTTCTACACAGTAGTCGGCGCTTTTGCCCGCCTTTGCAGCGGCCGCCACGCCCACCACAATGGAACCGATCGCATAAGAGGCTTTCTTGGAGTCGATTACCGTGATGTTCAACTGGTCTTCCAGCATATTTTGTGCTATCGAAGCCGATTGGAAGGTCCCGCTTAGGGCAGAAGAGAGATGGATCGAGATAATATGCGCATCATCTTCTCCTTCTGCCAATCGCTTATATTGGTTGACGAAGTCGAGTGGAGAGGGCTGTGAGGTAGTTGGCGGTTGTGCTGCCTCTCGTAATTTTCCATAGAAATCTTTAGGTGTAATGGTTTCTCCGTCCAAATAGGTTTGCTCTCCAAAATGTACCTTTAATGGCACAACCGTAATGCCGAGTTCTTCCACTAAAGATTTAGGAATATCGGCAGTACTATCAGTTACAACAAATACCTTCCCCATCTAACTCCCTCCAATTGAAAATAATCATTTAATCAAATGCCTTATTCTACCGAGAAGAAAAAGGCATAGACGGGTTGTCCGCCGCGGTGAACTTCCACCTCTAGATCGGGATATTGAGATTCTGCATACTCTTTTATCTCTTCAGCGATCGATTCAGTTACCTCTTCGCCGTAAATGATCGTCAGCACGGCAGCTTCCTCATCAAGCATCACATCCAGAAGCTTTTTGGATACTTGGATCAAATCAGGTTCGGAAACGACGATCTCCTTCTCGTTGATGCCAAGATAGTCACCTTCTTTGATCTCTAAATCTCCAAATTTGGAGTCACGCACCGCATGAGTAACTTGACCTGTTTTTACTTGGTTGATTGCTGCGTTCATTCTCTTTACATTGGTATCGATATCGGATGAAGGATCAAATGAGATCAGTGCAGCCATTCCCTGCGGAATGGTTTTGGACGGGATCACCTCTACAGGTACGTTAACGAGCTCTTTCGCTTGTTCAGCCGCCATGATGATATTGCCATTGTTGGGCAGAATAATCACTCGCTCGGCCCGCACCGATTCAATCGCTTTAACAATCTCTTCGGTACTTGGGTTCATCGTTTGTCCGCCGCGGATAATCTGATCTGCGCCAAGGCTTTTAAAGATTTCTTCCAAACCATCCCCTGCGGCAACCGCTAAAGTAGCAATGGGTTGCGGCGATTCATGAGAGGTCCTGTTTGTGTCTTTGGCCGCATTGCCGTGAACCTCTTCATCCAGAATGGATTGTAATTGTTCGCGCATGTTCTCAATCTTAATTTTCTTAAAATCGCCAAATGTTTGGGCATATGTCAAAACTGCGCCAGGCTGTTCCGCATGAATATGTACCTTGACCAACTCGTCATCGGAGATCACAAGCAAGGAGTCACCAAATTGGCTTAAATGCTCCCTGAAGGATGGTTCGTCAAATTTACCCGTATATTGCGGCTTAAGTCCAAGGATAAATTCCGTACAATACCCATATTCAATATCCTCAGCACGCATTCCGATTTGGGCTGGCATATGATCGTGCGCCATATCCGCCAATTGATCAAGCGAAGCTGTTTGCGGAGCCGGCGCGTCTGTTCTTTCAGTTTCGGAGTCGCCGCGCAATGCAGCCAGAAACCCTTCGTACACATAGACCAACCCTTGTCCACCGGCATCAACCACCCCCACTTGACGTAAGATCGGCAATTGTTGGGGCGTCTTCGCCAGTGCATCTTTTGCAGCTTGGAGAACCTCTTGCATAATCTGTATAAGGTTTGTCTCTTTTCTCGCCTTGGCAATGCCTGATTTGGCCGCTTCCTTGGCAACCGTAAGGATGGTGCCTTCTACCGGCTTCATTACAGCTTTATACGCAGCATCGACTCCCTGTTGCAATGCATCAACAAATCCTTGCGCATCAATCTCTTCTTTATCTGAAACCGCTTTCCCGAAACCACGGAACAGTTGGGACAGGATAACGCCTGAATTCCCGCGGGCACCCATCAACAACCCTTTGGAAAGGGCTTGAGCTGCTTTTCCGATATGAGCGGATTCATGTTTTCTTAATTCGCTCACGCCCGATTGTATGGATAGGGTCATGTTGGTGCCCGTATCGCCATCCGGGACTGGGAAGACATTAAGGTCATCTACTTTTTTGGAATTCTTTCTTAATTGTTCGGCCCCTGCATAAATCATTTGCGCAAATAAATGGCCATTAATACTTTTCTGTTCCACAAACTTACCCCCTAGTTCTATGAAATGCTAAACGCGAACACCCTGAACATAAATATTAATGCGGTTCGCAGAGATGCCCGCAATCTCGTTTAGCGTGTATTTTACGCGTTCCTGCACATTATGAGCCACTTCTGAAATTTTTGTACCGTAACTTACAATAATATGCAGATCGACATCCACTTCACCATTTTCAATGCGGACCTCTATTCCACGGGTATAATTCTCCCTGCCCAGCAATTCCGCAAATCCGTCTTTCAATTGTTGGCGAGAGGACATTCCCACAAGCCCAAAAACCTCCATGGCGGCGGCTCCTGCTATGCGGGCGATTACATTTTCGTTGATGGTGATTCTCCCTTGTTCCGCTTTTTGTTCTAATGGCATTTTAACTCCCCCCAGCAGTCTATTGGCATGGTTATATCCATTGTACTATAAAGGCATAGCAATGGGAAAGTTTTTATGATTAGTTTTTCCTATTTCATTGAAATCTGCTCTCTTTTATGCTATTATGTTTCAGTGCCTTATCGTAAATGAAGAAAAGATCGTTGGTTATTGTCAGGAGGTGTATGAAATGTCCCGCAAATGCTACGTAACTGGCAAATCGCCCAGTTTTGGCAATAAACGCAGCCACTCATTGCGTGCCACTCGCCGTAAATGGGGGGTTAATGTTCAGAAGGTTCGTATCCTGGTAGACGGTAAACCTAAACGTGTGTATGTGAGCACAAGCGCATTAAAATCAGGCCTTGTTCAACGTGTTTAATCGATATGCGAAAATGAAAAAAGCACCCTTGGTTTGGTGCTTTTTATGTTTTCCGCTCTATTTCTTCTTCCGTTCTCTTGAAAAGGAGACAAGAAAAAAGCGAACCACTGCTCCGATTACGCGCGGCAACTTGATCGTATAAAATCTCACACCAAACCCCCCTTATCTTCGAAAATAGAGAAACCAGCCAAGCAGCAGAAAGATGACTCCAAGAACGAGAAACCAGAACCAATGCGGAAGTGTGCGGATTAAAATGGTTACTCCCGCTCCGGCTGAAATAATTCCCAATATTTTGGCTCCGAGGGAATATCGGGTCCGGGTACGAAAAGCCATTCAGCACCTCCCGAAGTCATAAAACTAAAATAAATAAAATCTGCTTTTATATGTATATTCTACTTGGCTAAGATATTCACCTATTTATTGATAAAAAAGAAGAAGCTAAAGGAATCCTTAGCTTCTCAGATTATACGCCTACATTCGCCTGTTCCAAAATCGTTCTGATCGCCTGTCTGCGATCGCGCTCTCCAAAGATTGCGGTGCCTGCAACCAAGACATTGGCTCCTGCTCCTGCCACTTGTCTTGCAGTAACCGCATTAATGCCGCCGTCTACCTCTATGTCAATATGTTGATAGCCTTGAACAATCAGGTGCTGACGAAGAGTCTCAATCTTTTGGAGCACAGCAGGAATAAATTTCTGGCCGCCAAATCCAGGGTTAACGGTCATCAAGAGAACCATGTCCAGATCACTTAAGACATGTTGAATCGTTTCGATCGGCGTCGCCGGATTTAACGCAACCCCCACCTTAACCCCCAATTCCTTAATTTGATGGATAAGCCGATGGAGATGAACGGTTGCCTCTTGATGTACTGTGATCAGGTCTGCCCCTGCTTTGGCAAAGTCGGCTACATATCTCTCAGGTTGTTCGATCATGAGATGAACATCCAAGGGTAATTGGGTATGGGGCCGAATCGCCTCAACGATCAACGGACCTATGGTGATGTTTGGCACGAAATGCCCATCCATGACATCAACGTGAATAAGGCCGGCACCGCCCTGCTCTACTTCTTTTATTTCTGCTCCCAATTTGGCAAAATCTGCTGACAGGATTGAGGGTGCGATTTTGATCTCCATTTTAATACCTCCGCTGTTTTGCTTCCTTCACTTCAGTCAAAAATTGCAAATAATGTTGATAACGCGATTGGGAAATCTCCCCCTCTTCCACGGCGGCCCGTATCGCACAGTGCGGCTCCCGATCATGAAGACAACCGCGAAATTTACAATTTTGTCCTCTTTCTCTCATTTCGATAAAATAATGAGAGAGTTCTTCGGGTTGGATATCCGTAAAATCCAACTGGCTAAAACCGGGCGTATCGGCAACCCAACTGTTCTTCGCAATGGACAGGAGTTCAACATGGCGGGTCGTATGTCTGCCCCTTCCCAGACGCTGGCTGATCTCTGAGGTCTTAAGATTAAGACGGGGAATTAAGGAGTTTAATAAAGAAGACTTTCCAACTCCCGATTGACCTGCAAAGACTGAAACCTTGTCGAGAAGATATTGATAGATTTGTTCAATTCCTCTCTCCTCTTTTGCACTCGTCACAACTAAAGGATAGCCAAGAGCGTCATAAGGCCGCAGCATCATTTTAATCGCTTCCCAATTTGCAAGATCTGATTTGCTTATACAGATTAGCGCAGGAATCTTTGCCTTTTCTGTATGTACGAGAAACCGATCCAATAATAAAGGACTAAAAATCGGTTGATCGACGGAGAAAACCAAGACCGCCTGATCCACATTGGCGATGGGAGGACGGATTAAGCTATTCTTTCTTGCGCCGATCTCCACCACCGTTCCCTCATCCTGTTTGCTGCTGCACTCATAGGCTACATAATCTCCAACGAGAGGAGTCTCGCCATTCTTGCGAAAAACTCCCCTTGCCCGACACTGGATCAACAGTTTCTCATCATACTCCGCGACCTCTTCTGACAGTACATAGTAATATCCGCTTAACGCCTTGATAATTTTGCCCCAAGGCATTTAATCGCCTCCAACGATTTCGTTATACGTAATGGTATCAGAACTGGTTTGTACCCCATCTTGAATCACCACATAAGAGGCATCATGACCGGGTGCCAATACGAAGTGAATCGGGATCTCTTCAAAACCGCTCACTTTTTTCGACACGATTTCATAATCGGTATATCTGGCATCCGTGATGCGTATAGAGATTTGACTCTCCTTGTTGTTATTTGTCAGAATCGGTATGAATACATCATACTTAACAGCATCCGGTTTTAAGCCGGAGCTAACATAGAGCGTAATTTCCATTCCTTTGGATACCTTCTCCCCAGCTTTAACCGGCCATTGATCAAAGACAATTCCTTCGTCAAAATAACTGGGCTCCTTTTTTACATCTTCTTTCGGAACCAGTCCATTTTTCAATAGGATATTTTCCGCCTCGGTCACACTCTTGCCAATCAATGACGGCATTGTAAAGGTCTCCGCACCCAGGCTGACCGTAAGCACCACCTTTGTCTCCTCCGGAACGATCACAGTACCCTCCGAAGGGTCTTGTTCCATCACAATGCCTGCCGGGGTCTTGGAATCGTGCACTTCTTCTATTTCATATTGCAAATCCTTATAGGCTCTTAAAGTATCTTCTGCCTCTCTCTTCGTTTTTCCGACAAATCCGGGCATTGTAATGGTCTGTTTTCCTTTGCTCACCGTTAAGGAGACAGCCGTCCCTTTTTTCATCTTTTCGCCCTCTTTGGGCAGTTGCTTGATGACATATCCTTCCTCAACCTCTTTGCTGTTCTCTTCTCTAATATCGGCGGTCAATCCTTTTTCTTCAAGCAACACTTTCGCATCTTCAATAAAGAGATTTTCCACATTGGGTACCACTACCTCAGGGACTTCAAACAGGGATTGAATTTTGCCATATACATATATACCGATGCCAAATAGGATGGCCAACGATACAAGCCAGATGACCGGCTTCACCCATTTGCGGCGGGGACGATTCTCCTCCCACTCATCGGGATACATTTCTTCTTCATTGGCATATTCTGCATCTCTATGCGGATCGGATAACGGTTCACGAATCGCCGGAATAATGATGGTGGGATCTTCCTCCATATCTGCCGTGGATACCGGCATATATTTAGACTCATTCAGCCGCTCGGCGGATAGGCAGGTTTGCAGATCCTTAACCAGTTCCCGCGCCGAACCATACCGTTGCTCCGGATCTTTGCTCAATGATTTTAGGATAATATTTTCCACGCTTTGCGGAATCCCTGGGTTAATCTCGCGAGGTTCTTGAAAATCTTCTTGCAAGTGCTTTAGTGCCACACTGATCGGCGATTCTCCCGAAAAGGGCAAGTAGCCGGTCACCATTTCATAGAGCACCACGCCAAGCGAGTAAATATCCGATTTCTCGCCCGTCAGTCCGCCTTTCGCCTGTTCAGGCGAAAAATAATGAACAGAGCCAAGCACAGAGCCGGTCTGCGTAATTGTAGCCGAGGTCACAGCGCGGGCGATTCCAAAATCGGTCACCTTAATTCTGCCGTTCTTGCCGATTAAGATATTATGCGGTTTAATGTCGCGATGAATGATCTGATGCTGATGGGCATTATCTAAAGCCTCCGCAATCTGTATCGCGATGTTGACCGCTTTCTCTACCGGAAGAGGCGCCTCACGCCGAATCAAATCCTTCAGCGTCTCCCCTTCCACATATTCCATTACGATGTAATGCGTCTCCTCATCCTGACCTACATCGTAAATGCTGACTACATTGGGATGAGTAAGCCTTGCCGCTGCCTGTGCTTCCCTGCGAAACCGCTTGATAAAATCATCATCCGTCCCATATTGAGAACGCAATACCTTAATCGCTACAGTACGGTCCAGCAAGAGATCGTGACCCTTATATACAATGGCCATTCCACCCCCGCCAACGCGGGATTTTATTTCGTATCTGCCTCCCAAGCGTCTTTCATTCACGACCGTCACCTCCTGCAGCAGAAGCGCGAGCGTTCTCAACCAAGACGAGAGTAATGTTATCGTCGCCCCCCAATTGCAGGGCTGTCTCCAGCATCTCTTCGCCAAGCTGAGCAACCGATTTCTGTGCTGCCAGATAATCTGCAATCCTCTCCGTGCTGACATGGTTGGAAAAACCGTCAGTACAGAAGAGAATGCGATCGCCGTTGCTCCATGCAAACGGGATCAAATCCACTTCGATCTCCGCTTCAGTGCCCACAGCTCTTAAAAGCATATTTTTCTGCGGATGATTTCGCGCCTCTTCGCTGGTAATTTGACCGCTTTTATATAAGATGTTGACAAAGGAATGATCATCCGTAAGCTGTCGGAAGCCGGAGGCATGCGAGAGATAGACACGGCTATCCCCAACGTGTGCAATCAACCCTTGATCCGCTCCCAATATTCCTACGATCACGGTGGTACCCATGCCATCCAGTTCGAAGCTCTGCTTTGATCTTTCGTAGATCTTTACATTTGCCTGCTTTACAGCCTGGGATAGGAGCTCTTCCCAGGCCAATGTTCCCCACTTTGCTTCCACCTCTTCTTGAATGATTTGCGTGGCCATCTGACTTGCCACCTCTCCCGCTTGATGTCCACCCATACCGTCGGCCACGATCACCAATAATCGATCGTGATCCAAATGCTTAATGATGCCGGCATCCTGGTTCACTTGTCTTACCCAACCGGTATGAGTTTTGATAATGGAGTTCATCAATCTCTCCTCACCTCGTTTTTGCCTCGGCATGTTGGGCGCGTAACTGTCCGCATGCTGCTGCAATATCACTCCCGTGTTCCCTGCGTATCGTCACGGTAATGCCATGATCCTCAAGAATCCTTTTAAATCTGAAAATTTCATTTCTCGGAGTCCGCACATAATTGCGTTCAGGGACATAGTTTACAGGAATTAGATTCACTAGGCAGAAGATGGGTTTTAACAAGGAAGCCAATTCTTCGGCATGCTCAGGTTGATCATTTACGCCGCCAAACAAGCCATACTCAAAAGAGATTCTTCTGCCTGTCGTCTCAACATAATAACGACATGCCTGCATCAAATCTGCCAATGGGAAACGGCGGTTGACAGGCATAAGCCTGGAACGAAGCTCCGTATTTGGCGCATGCAGCGAGATGGCAAGCGTAACCTGCAGCTTGAGATCGGCAAATTCGTAGATCTTGGGGACTATCCCGCTGGTAGATACCGTGATATGACGTTGGCCAATATTTATCCCCTTCTCATGATTGATCGTGCGGATAAAAGAGATCAGCGCTTCAAAATTTTCAAAAGGCTCGCCAATCCCCATCACGACAATATGGCTGACACGCTCTCCTTCCTCATCCAACACTCTTTGTGCATATACCACCTGGGCTACAATCTCTCCTGGCGAGAGATTTCGTTTCAATCCCCCCAGAGTGGAGGCGCAGAAGGTACAACCGATTCTGCAGCCCACCTGGGTGGTAACGCAGATGCTGTTGCCATAGTTATGGCGCATAATTACTGTCTCAATCGCATGCCCATCTTGGAGTTGAAAGAGAAATTTGATGGTGCCGTCTGTGGATGTTTGACGAACGAGTTCTTGTAGAGGAGCGATTGAAAAATGCTCTTCCAAGCTCTCGCGCAGCTTTTTGGAGAGATTGCTCATCTCCGTAAAAGATTGGACCCGCTTTTGATAGAGCCATGCAAATATTTGGCCGGCCCGAAAGCTTTTTTCGCCATGAGCCGTAAGCCAATCATTTAATTCTTCATATGTCAGATCATATATCAGCTTCTTTTCCATACATAAACTCCAATCTATATTGGCTTTGCTTCTAGTTTATGCTCGCATCAATCTGGCTATAAAAAATCCGTCCGTCTCCCAATAATGAGGAAGGATTTGCATCTGGCCAGGCCTGCTTACGATCTCCTTCAGATGATCATAAGGCAGGTCGGCCACCATCGCTTCATCCAGTCGGAATTGCGGATTATCAGCAAGAAAACGTTCAATCAGGTCTTCGTTCTCTTCCGGAAGGATTGTACAAGTGCTATAGATCAGCTTACCGCCGGACTTAAGCAAAGGCGCAAGAGCGGTCAGCATCTCATATTGCAAATTGGCAATCGCCTTAACATCCTGTGGTTTTTTGCTCCATTTCAAATCCGGTTTCCGCCGGATTACCCCAAAGCCTGAGCAAGGCGCGTCAAGAAGAATTCGATCAAATTGACCCTCTACCCGTTCAGGTATGGTTAAAGCGTCGCCCACCGCCGTTTTGATGATCGTTACTCCAAGGCGTTTTCCCTGATCCAGTATCAGCCTCTCCTTGTGGGGATGCAGATCATTCGCAATGATCTCTCCCCGATTTTTCATCAATTCGGCAATATGAGCCGTTTTTCCTCCAGGCGCAGCGCATGCGTCCAATACGCGCATGCCGGGTTTAACATCCAGAAGTTCGGCCACCAGCATAGAACTCTCATCTTGAATGGAGAAAAGCCCGTCTGCATATTCCTGCATATGTGCCGGATTCCCGCCAGAGCTCAAACGCAATCCCTGCTCGGATATTTCTGATAACTCCGCTTCAACCCCTTGATGGAGCAGCTTCTCCAGCAACTGTGTTCGGTCTGTTCGCAGTGAATTTACACGTATGGAAATGGCGTGTGGGCGATTATTGGCTGCACAGATTTTTTCCGCAACTTCACTCCCATAGCGCTCGGTCCAACGTTCCACCAGCCAATCGGGATGAGAATACTCTAATGCTATACGTTTTACGCCTTTGATTTGAGAGGGAATTTCCGCCTTATGGGGTTCGCGCAGGTAGCTGCGCAAGATTCCATTCACCATGCGGGAAATTCCTGGATGGCCCCGTCGCTTCGCAATATTTACCGCCTCATGAACAACTGCGTATTCAGGTATCCGATCCAGAAAGAGCAGTTGGTAAAAAGAGAGTCGCAGAAGAATCAATACCCATTTTTCCAATCTGTCAGATGAGCCTTTGAGATATTGTCGAATCGCATAATCGAGGCGATCACGCATGGAGATCGTGCCATAGACGATCTCGGTGAAGAGAGCGCGATCGGCTTTGGACAACTCTTCCTGATTTAAGACCGAATTTAATAAAAGATTGCTATATGCCTTCTCTTCTTCAACGCGAAGCAAAAGATCTACTGCGATAGCGCGTATGTTTTTACTCATATATTGACTCAAACCTCATTCCAACTTCAATCGAACTGCCGCGCAAATAATCAGCAACACTCATTCTCCGCTTGCCCGCAGGCTGAACCTCTTTAAGGATCAGCCTTCCTTTTGCCGTAGCCACTTCGATGCCATCTTCCGTAATGGCTTCAATGGTACCCGGCAGACTCTTTGCATCTTGGCTGGACCATTCTGTCCACCATACCTTGAGCACTTGTCCATGTAATGTGGTAAAGGCAACCGGCCAAGGATTTAAGCCGCGGACTTGATTGTACAACTCTTGTGCGCTGCGGCTGAAATTAAGCTGTTCATCCTCCCGTTTTATGTTTGGGGCATATGTAACTTGAGCAGGGTCTTGCGGAATCGCTTTAACCTTGCCAGCCATGATATCGGGCAAAGTACGTGCCAGAAGATCGGCACCGAGCATGCGCAGCTTCTCATATAAAGTTCCGACCGTATCCCGTTCATCGACGGGAATGGCGGCCTGACTGATAATATCACCGGCATCGAGCGCTTCAACCATATACATGATTGTTACCCCCGATTCTTTTTCGCCGTTGATGACCGCATAATGAATGGGGGCGCCGCCGCGATACTTGGGAAGTAAAGAGGCATGCACATTGATGCATCCCAACTTCGGCATTTCAAGCAGCGCTTTGGGCAGAATCTGTCCGAAAGCCGCAGTCACAATTAAATCGGGCGCCCATTCTTTCACAATGGTTAATTCTTCAGGACGCCTTATTTTTTCGGGTTGATGAACGGGTATTCCATATTGAAGCGCCAGCTCCTTTACCGGCGGAGGTGTCAGTATCTGCTTTCTGCCCTTTGGACGGTCAGGTTGTGTCACCACCCCCACCACTTGGTACCCTTCCTTGATCAGACGATGAAGAGAGGGCACCGCAAAATCAGGGGTGCCCATAAAGACGATACGCATCTTACTCACTCCTCTTGGGTATCTCTTCATCTTTGTAAATGCGGCTCGTAAGATCAATAAACAAAATGCCATTCAAATGGTCGATTTCGTGCTGGAACGCGCGCGCGAGCAGCTCTTCGCCCTCAACCTCAATCTCGTTTCCATTCCGGTCCAATCCTTTTACCTTAACTTTCATGGCGCGCTTTACTTCCCCTCTTAAGCCTGGAATGCTGAGACATCCTTCAGGACCGATCTGCTCACCTTCCATTGAGATGATCTCGGGATTGATCATCTCTATGATCCCTTCTCCAACATCTATGACAATGATGCGCTTATTGATGCCCACCTGCGGGGCGGCAAGGCCGACACCATTGGCAGCATACATGGTCTCCGCCATATCATCCAAAAGTTTATGGATGTTAGGCGTAATTTTTTTGACAGGTGCCGATACTTCACGCAAAATCGGATCAGGGTGTTTCACAATTACTCGTACGCTCATCGATTATCCTCCCTATCGTCCAGTTCCTTACAATAAATATTGTGGGTCAATATCAATACTTACTAAAATTTTATGCTTCTGAATCAGATCTTCTATATTATGCAATGCGCGTTTAATAGTTTGATTCAGCTTTGGTTCATCTTTATATTTTATCATGCAATGGTATCTATATCTATCATTGATTCTTTGAATCGACGATGGCACGGGTCCATAGATCGTTGTATGCTCTGAAAGATGAATTCTTAACTCTTCTGTAAATCGGCCCAATGCTTTAACGATGATTGGGCTCTCTTCATGAATAAAATGAATGAGACACAAGCGGTAAAAGGGAGGATAATTGCTCTTTTTCCGGATGCCGATCTCATGATTGAAAAACTGCGCAAAATCCTGTTTTACGCCAAGCCGAATACTGTAATGCTCCGGAGTATAGGATTGCACCACTACCTCTCCCGGGATCTCATGCCTTCCGGCCCGGCCAGCCACCTGCGTAATTAATTGGAAGGTTCTTTCTGCCGCCCGAAAGTCGGGGAGATGCAGCATGGTATCGGCCGTAATCACGCCCACCAACGACACCTTAGGAAAATCCAATCCCTTTGCGATCATTTGCGTGCCCAACAGCACATCTGCCTCATGATTGCTAAAAGAGGCAAGCAGCTTCTCATGTGCCCCTTTGCGGGAAGTGGTATCCAAATCCATGCGAATGACGCGGATACCGGGAAATTGCTTGCCTAGCTCTTCCTCCACCTTTTGCGTACCCGTGCCAAAAAATCGAATATGCGGGCTCTCGCATTTTGGACATTGCGAGAGCATCTTTTCGGCATGTCCGCAATAATGGCAGCGAATGGTATGATTGGTTTGATGGTAAGTGAGCGAAATGTCGCAATGAGGGCATTCTGCCGTATAGCCACAGTTTCGACAGATTACAAAAGTTGAATACCCTCGCCGATTTAAAAGCAAGACGATCTGCTCTTTTTTCCGCAATCTCTCTTCTATTTTGGCAAACAGCAATCTGCTGAAAATATGGCGGTGGCCCGCTTTCATTTCCTCGCGCATATCGACCAAATGGACCAGGGGCAGCGGTTGATCATTTACCCGATGCTTCATCTCCAAGAGGTGAAACCGACCTGCTTTTGCAAATGCATAGGATTCAAGCGATGGTGTCGCGCTGCCGAAGACAACCACGCTTTGGTGGTAAGTTGCCCTCTTCAGGGCCAGATCACGCACGTGATAGCGGGGCGTTTCCTCCTGCTTATATGTAGATTCATGCTCTTCATCAACAATGATGATGCCCAGCTTTTTTACGGGTGCAAAGATGGCAGATCGTGCCCCTACCACTACCTTGGCCTCTCCACGTCGGATTCTACGCCATTCATCCAATTTTTCGCCTGCGGAAAGACCGCTGTGCAATACGGCAATATTCTCTCCAAATCGGCTTTTAAACCGTTCCACCATTAACGGGGTTAGCGAAATTTCCGGAACCAAAACAATGGCTTCTCTTCCCTGTGCCAAAACATATTGAATAATTTGCAAATAGATCTCTGTCTTACCGCTTCCCGTCACACCATGAAGCAGATAGCTTTTCTGCTCCATATTCCGGATGGAAGCAACGATCCGCTCATAAACTATCCGCTGTTCCTCTGTAAGAATCCGCGCTTGATCTTGGGGAAAGTTTCTCTCTGCCAGAGGATCTCTGCGAACCACCTGTTCTTCGATCTGAATCATTCCCATTTCTTGCAAGCGCAGAAGGGTTGCCTGTGTCGCTTTTGTCCGGGAAAGCAGTTGGCGGACGGGAATCACCGGGGTCTCCCGCAGAACAGCTAGGATCTCCCGCTGTTTTGCCGCTCTGGCCGATAAATGGCTGAAAATATCCCCTGCTTCGTCTGGGGAAGCGAGTAACCGAACCACCTTCTCCTTTTTCTCCCCGCTCTCATCCTTTGCTCTCGTTTTTTCGAGGAGAAAACCCTTCGATATAAAGCGTTCGAGAATCTCATCAGCAGCCGGAAAGGACTTAAGCAATCGTTTTTTTTCTACTGCCCCTCTTTCTTTGATATAGGTTAATATATTCTCTTCCTCCGGCAGGACGATTAACGGGAAGTCATCCTTTTCTTTGTTCCACTCAATCCATTTGATATATTTTGAACGCAGAGAGGCAGGAACCATTGCCTGGAGTGAGAGGAAGAGCGGGCAAAGATATCGTTCGCTCATATATTTGCCCAATTCAATCAGTTCAGCATTTAGCGGCGGTTCCTCGTCAAGCACTTCTAAGATCTCTTTTACTCTTTCCACCTCTGAGCTTTCCTTAAGATGGATCACATATCCCTCCAGATTTCGCTTTCCAAAGGGAACCAACACGCGGCTGCCCAATTTGACTTCATCATTCAGCGCATCAGGAATGATATAGTCAAATCTCTCATTTCCGCTCGATAAAGGTACATCAACAACAATCTCCGCATACCTCATCTTTGAACCTCTAAATCTTGGAGGATATAGTCGATAATCTGCTCTGCCAATCTGCTCTTCTCCATCTTCGGCAAATCGATGCGTGAACCGTTTTTGCCCAGAATGGTGACGCGGTTGGTGTCCGAATCAAAACCGCTCCCTTCTTCACTTACATCGTTGGCGACAATATAATCGAGATTTTTTTTGACCAGTTTAGCTTTGGCATGTTCCAGCAGATTCTCGGTTTCGGCAGCAAAGCCGATCAAGACTTGATCCGCTCTCTTTTGTTTACCCGCAATCTGCAAAATATCTTCTGTTTTCTCCAGTTCGATCACAATCGTTTCTTCGCTTTTTTTCATTTTCTGCTGATGCCTGATCTTGGGTCGGTAATCTGCCACTGCTGCAGTACCGATCATCCAATCGGCCTTGCTCAAGTTGGCCTGTACAGCTTCGGCCATTTCTTGGGCTGAGGTGACAAATTGAACTTCTATACCCTCAGGCGCTGGGATCGACGTTTTGCCGCTGATCAAGATCACTTCGGCTCCTCTTTGTTTTACCGCATGGGCAATCGCATATCCCATCTTGCCCGAAGAGCGGTTTGTAATATAACGAACCGGATCAATTGCCTCCTGCGTAGGTCCCGCAGTAATCAAGACCCTCTTTCCGGCAAGCTCTTGTTTCGGTCTTTTTCCTTCTTTGCGCAATTCCATTTCCGGATCCGGGTTTGGACTTTTTACATGGGGATAGAGACCTTGGAAAAATTGGTCAATCCACGCGAATATCCGTTCAGGCTCTTCCAAACGACCTCTGCCGGTATATCCGCATGCCAGCGGTCCTTCGGCAGGATCGATAAACTGATACCCCAATGAACGAAGCTTGCTCATATTCTCCTGCACCACCGGATGCGAATACATATGTACATTCATGGCCGGCGCAATTAAGACAGGTGCGGTTGTGGCCAATAAGATCGTGGAGAGCATATCATCCGCGATGCCATTTGCCACTTTCCCGATCACATTGGCGGTTGCAGGAGCAATCACTACAAGATCGGCCTTATCGGCTAAATCGATATGAGAGACCACGGCAGGATCCCGTTCGTCAAACGTATCTGTATAGACCGGATTTCTTGAGATCGTTTGAAAGGTTAAAGGTGTGACAAATTTTGTCGCAGCCTCCGTCATTACGACCCATACTTGATAGCCAGCCTTTACCAGCAAACTGGTCAACGTAATCGCTTTATATGCTGCAATACCTCCGCTAACACCAAGGAGTATATGTTTTCTCATGGCCGTTCCCCTCCAAATTTGCCTGCACGAGTCACTTAAGATACTGTACATAAGAAAAAAGTCTTCAAAGTGGATTTTATCATAAAATCCGCTTTAAAGACCGCGTGAACTACCCGCCACCTACGCTTCGCTTAGAGGTGGAGGCTTCAAGCGACTTGTGCGTGTTCGCCGAACGGTAAGCCACGCACAAGAACCCTTTACGCTTTCCTTCGCTCCGAAGGCGTCCGTTCTAACAATAGATTACCACATCAGTTGGCTATC